>Ga0228710_1004816_pt1 | contig 21205 bp, 12 predicted proteins | sample MedpolnodulmetaG_FD_177995 | JGI IMG/M metagenome (GOLD analysis project Ga0228710, IMG submission 177995) | Root nodule microbial communities from Medicago polymorpha collected in Santa Monica, California, United States - pink nodules | ecosystem: Host-associated > Plants > Roots > Nodule... | reverse complement strand
AATAAAAAAAAAAAATAATAATAATAATAATAATAATAATAATAATAATAATAATAATAATAATAATAATAATAATAATAATAATAATAATAATAATAATAATAATAATAATAATAATAATAAGTAACTGAATAACAGTCATAAACTACAAAAACCCACTTAGGTTAGCCTGATGTTTTTGACTTGGGACCTATGAGTGTGTTACTCTTCAATGTCTCGGGTTCGATTCTCCCCGGTATTTGGGTGGCTAATTTAGCTTAAAAAACAGTCATAAACTACAAGTCTTTGACACATATAGATATGGTTCCACCAGGGCCGTTCCAATAAAATTGGAGGCTGGACTCTAATATTAAAACTGGCCCCTAATAAAAAAATTTAATGATAATTAAAACAATTACAAATTAACAATAAACATTATTTTGATTTGATTTGTTTTGTTGAAATTTTTTTGTTGATAGAAGCGTAAGTTTGGGCTAACTTGTCCATTTACTTTTGAATTTTGTCAAATAATAAGTGTTTGGTTTCGACCTACATAACAAAAAATAATATTATTCTACATTCCAACAATTATACTCATATCCCGACAAATAATTGAGGCCCCCATAAATTGAAGGCCCGACTCCATATAGCTCTTTACGCTTGCCCAGGAACGGCCCTGGCTTCCACGTTTCTTCGAGCATTCAATCTTTCCTTTTCATTAGTAATTTGAAATTCTTGCTTTGTTGTCGAAGCTGACTGGCGTTGAGACCTCTTAATATTGCTAAGTGTTAACATAATTTGTCAAAGCTAGCAACCTTTTCGAAAAGAGTGTACACACCAAACCTAACTTGGCATATCTTTTCTTGTCGATTTCAATGTGTCGAAAATCCAGTCTATCACCTATTAAACTCCCTATTATAAAGGTTCATGGGAATATTATAACATTAACCTGACATCTTTTTTAAGAATACCTTGAAATAAAACCTCAATTTTTATATTCTTTCTTGAAAATAAATTTAGTAAACTTGAAACAAACATGCCTTTAAGCCTATTGTTTTTGCATGTCTGAGCTAAAATCAATAAGTTTACTTACTCCATTGTTTGTTTTATTTATATTTGTGTTAATTTGATACTAATCTCCTAAAAAAAATCATTTGATACTAATATTTCATGGTTTTTATTACTCATTTTTTCTCATTTTAATTGTCACTTTTGCACCCTTTTTTTCGTCATATAATAAGTGTCACTTTAGAGTATCAAAGCAACATTTTTTCTCACTCATACCATTTTTAATTTATTGTGTTTATCTTCACTTAACTACTCCAATTACTACAATTAATAAAAATGTTTTAATAAATTGTAGTAATTTTACTATTAAAGTCAACGTGACAAATCATATTATGAAGAATCGTGCACAACTAAAAGCGACAATTAAAATGAGAGGAGGAAATCCTTTATAATAATTACTCCCTCCGATCCTATATATAAGAAAATTTTCAAAAAAGAAAATGGTCATATTTATAAGAAAATGTCACAAGTTTTAAGGTGTAGTTATTGTTTAAAAGGCTTTTCTATCCCTTAATTAATGTTTGTATTTTTAATATTAGTGGGTGTATTTAATGTTTCACAATTTTTATGAAGGTATATTTGTATAAATATTTAAAAAGTTACAATAATTAATGATTATGTTGGTTTTGATGTTTATTATAATAAGGATCGGGGGAGTATACGTCTAATTTTTTAAAACAACCATCAACCCTCAATAAAGTATCAAAAAAATATTTGGATGAGAAACAACAATTCGACTCGACAATTTGAGGCCCAAAGGTCTATATCGGTGTAATCTTAAATTGTGTTTGAGAATTAGACTCTGATTGGAACTTTGTTTCAGTCTCCTATCCAAACCAGCTATGTAAATTCACCTTACTTAGAGAATCACAAATAAATTTAAGTTCTGTACAATTCACCACTCAATCTCAAACAAAGGGCGTGGGTTCTAGTTACTTGACTCTCATCGATCTTACGATACTTTGGTGCTGCAGTCAGACTATATTACCAGAGTCACTGCTCTATGTGTGAATTACTCAACGATTTCAACTATTGTTCAAAAGTAAATATGTTTCTTCAACTGTTAAAAATCGTCCCCATTAAAAAAAAACACATAAAACGACTAAAGACAAAACAAAAACAAAAGTCAAATCCATAATAAAGAGAATGAGGTGGACAATTGTCAAATGTTGGATGTACTAATCGGCAATCGTCTTCTGGTCGTCTAGTCCCAAGAGAACGCTAGGCGAGTTCGAGGGTTGATTCGTGATAAAAGTTGTATTCGAAAAGGGTCAGGTTTCCATATAGGTATCTACCGCGAAAGATCAGACGTTGGGCGGCCACTGGGATCTCAGTCTTGTCATGAATCATCTCTTTCAGTTTGTCTAACTTGTCTGATTTCTTAACTTGAAGGGTCATATACTTTCCATTTCGGCCCTTTAAAAAGATTTGGATCTGCACCACAATTGCCATTAAATCAATAAAAGAAAATTTGAGACTTATGATACTTCAAGAATTTATCAAAAAATAGAAAACACAAACAACCCTTTTTTGGCGTTTGAAAAACCGATGAATTTGAGATAATTTTCTAGAGTATAAATTCAAAACATAAAATAAAATACCAAGATTTCAATAGGAAAATAGCCAAAGCAAAGAATAGGATATAGGAAATACCGTGGAGGTTACGTGAATGCAAATTTCTAGCTTGAGAGGTTCAGAAGAACCAAATGGAATCACAAGAAACTCTGATGAAAGATTTGCTAAAGTAACCTGTTGGACATTCTTTGCAATAGAGTGTAATTTCAGTTTTCTTATCTGAGACGTAGACAATATATCATAACTATACTCGGACTCAAATGTGTCTAGACCAAAGCAGCAAATATTGACTGAATTTCCTAACAACGTAGTACTATTATTGAGAATAAATAGTTTGTCAAAATTTTCCTCTCGAAGAACAATGGTTTCATCATTAGACTTCAAGGAGACAGTGAAGGATTTCCCATAAGAAAATTTGATTTGAGAATCCCCGTGTTTATCGCTGAAATGCATACAAAACACGTTTGATGATTGAACAAAGTCACAACCTGAAAAGGGACAGTAACATGGCTTATAGATGCATGTTTCTTCATGCATCCTCTTTATAGTGTAACTTATTTTCAGCCTGCAACCATAGTTCACATTTGGACATGACATTTTGATAGATCGCAATAGATTCTCGATGGATTTACAGCGTTTTGAGCTGATGGACAATGAGCACTTGTGACACTTGTTCTGAAGTTTGGGACAGCAGATAGAGCAAACAATATGACCATTATCACACTGCATTGCAACAAAAAAGAAAACCATCAAATTAAGAATCAGATGCGCAACCATAATAATAGGGTATTTTTCTATATTGACTCCACTGTAACTATTATCTTACCAACCCAAAATGACATAACCCAGTTAATACACTAGAGACATATTATATAAACTAATATTATATTGTATGTGCCAAAATAGTTGTATTACTAATTTACTTTATATGTTGGAAATGAATCATTAATCGTTGGGCTTTAAGCCTCTAATTTAACCTTTGGTTTTATTTAAAGGAAAAAAGAAAATACCACAAAACGGATATAAAGAAAAATGGTACTCATTGACAAGTGAAAGACGAAAAGTTGAATGATTTTGTAGTTGTATGTGACTCACTTACAATACCAAGTCACAATCGGAATCCCAAGGCTCAATTTTATTCGTTGGGATTTTATTCCTCGGATATTATGAAAATTGACATTCATTTTTGTGAACAGTGATCTAATTTGGGTGGAATTAGTGATCTTTCAAGAATGTTGGTGGAAACTATAAAACATATTGTTGGTGTACTTACTTCTGAAGTTAGCATTACTTTTGCATGTGGCAAGTGCAACTGTTGAAAAGAGTTTCTCTTCTATGAATTTTGTTAACAATCAGATGCGCAACCATATGGGAGATGAGTTTTTGAATCATTGTTTGTTAACATACATATAGAGCGGTATATTTGATAGTGTTAAAAATGAAAAAACATCCTAAAACACTTTCAAAATATGAAGTTACAAAGAGGGCAATTATAATTCTTCAATATTATAGTATCTTTAGTTTTTGGACATACAATGGTACCATTATTGTAATCTTCAATGTCTTGCTTAGTGATAATGACTTCATCATTTTATTTGTTATAAATTTATAAATTTTTGTATAAATATTTATGATAAATGACTTTGACCCCACTTATTAAAATTTATGGATTCGTAACATCATACCGGAGCTGCACTTAAAATGCAGCGGCAATATAGATATCAAAGTTTAGGGAAACAATACAAGAAACCATACGCATATAAAATCTCACAAATAGAATGATATACAAAATTAAAGACATTCTTACTTATTTATCGAAGCTTATTGTTACTAATATTAAAACCCTAAGGAAATAAGTATCAAGTCTATAAGGCTTAAAATAACTCATCAAAGTATTTAAAATAAATTCAAGTGATTCCTTAAATAGAATAAAGTGAGAAAATCAATCTTTGTTTATTTATAATCTCTTGATATGGTTATGTTGTACATGACAACAAACTTGTGAAATAAAACAAACCGAATGAATACCTGAAAGACGCGAATACTTAAGGGTTGATAACAACTGCAGCAATCAAGTACGGTAGGGTTGAAAATTATTGCAGAAACGGAGCTATTCTTACTAACATAGTCTATGGAATCAACGATTTCTTCATTGTCTTTCGTGCATGGCTCCGTTGCACCTTTTACCTAGCAGTGATTAAAAAAAGTAATATATTATCAAAATCAAGTTTTTGAGTAAAGCGAAATCACGTTGTTCTAGTAAAATAAAATCAACCTCTTAAAACAAAATACTCACAGAGAAACAAGAAAACATTTTCTTCAAAAAAGAAAAAAAGAAATGAAGTATAGACATTTTCATTGGCAATGCTTTTGGCCGCTACCGATCTGAAGAGTATCACAGATATAACCTTATTTGAAGCAAAATATGGCCACGCACGCTTGGGTTTCGCCAAAAAATATGACTATCCGTTTTTTTTGAGAGAAAAAATATGACTATCCGTTATAAATTAATGTTTTTTTTTGTTGATTTCCCATTATTTAATTAAGTAAAAAAACTTTACTTCGATTAACATAATCTTTTTCCGTAAGAACAGGAGGGGTTAACACCAAAAGTATTACCTCGTCTTTGTTACAAGACCCTTTTAGAAAATTGACTGGAATTAAGAAAGTTGGTATTATATCAAATTTGTTTGTAATCTCTTATTTCTTACGGTTAACCCGAACGTAAAATGTTGCTTTAAATTTAAACTAACTTTAATGATTAATTTTACTGTATTACCCCTATTTAATTAATCCTATTTAATTTAATCAAAATGTTATTTTCTCTTATTCCTTAAAGTTAACCCGAACGCAAAATGTTGCCCTAGATTTAACCTAACTTTAATGATTAATTTTACTGTATTATCCCTGTTTAATTAACCCTATTTAATTTAATCAAAACTTATTGCTTAAAGTTAACCCGAACGCACAATGTTGCCCTAAATTTAACCCAACTTTAATGATTAATTTTACTGTATTACCCCTATTTAATTAACCCTATTTAATTTAATCAAAATGTTATTTTCTCTTATTCCTTAAAGTTAACCCGAACGCAAAATGTTGCCCTAGATTTAACCTAACTTTAATGATTAATTTTACTGTATTACCCCTGTTTAATTAACCCTATTTAATTTAATCAAAATGTTATTTTTAAATACTTCTGAAATCTCTTATCTCTTATTCCTTAATGTTAACCCGAACGAACAATGCTGCCCTACATTTAACCTAACTTCAATGATTAAATTTACTGTATTACCCATATTTAATTAACCCTATTTAATTTAATCAAAATGTTATTTTCAAATACTTCTGAAATCAAAAACAACAGATCACTCCTAAATCCAATCCAATCCTATTTTCGCTCCTATTTTTTTAAAATAAGAGATCGCTCCTATTTTGTTAATAGATCGCTCCTATTTTTTTGAAAAAACACATCGCTCCTATTAATCTAATCCTTGCTTAACAAATTTCTCTTATTCCTTAAAGTTAATCCGAACGCAAAATGTTGCTCTAGATTTAACCTAACTTTAATGATTAATTTTATTGTATTACCCCTATTTAATTAACCCTATTTAATTTAATCAAAATGTTATTTTCAAATACTTCTGAAATCTCTTATCTCTTATTCCTTAATGTTAACCCGAACGCATAATGTTGCCCTACATTTAACCTAACTTCAATGATTAAATTTACTGTATTACCCCTATTTAATTAACCCTATTTAATTTAATCAAAATGTTATTTTCAAATACTTCTGAAATCAAAAACAACAGATCACTCCTAAATCCAATCCAATCCTATTTTCGCTCCTATTTTTTTGAAAAAACACATCGCTCCTATTAATCCAATCCTTGCTTAACAAATTATCCTTTATATTATGCATATATTCAAACAAATATGATTTATGAGAATTGAACCTTGGATCTCTTTCTTACACTCATTTAACGTCTCAACACTTTAGCTATTGGGTAACATTTTGTGACATAGAAAGTTTATTTAATATGTGTTGATTTATAAATAATTTATGTGAATACTAAACAGTACGTCAGACTCGTGCGACGCACGGGTAAAAAGTCTAGTTATAATTATTTTTATAATCTTATCCTTTAAGAGAGAGTATATTAGTTTATGTTTTCAACGTATTACTTTTTTTAGGGGAACATAGTACTTATTGTTGGTCGAAGAAAAAGATATAAAATAAGAAAAATGTTAACTAGTGCCTCATGAGCACCAGTTAGCATGACCCATAAAATAAACAGGGGTATATTTGGTAAAGAAATAATTAATTTTGTTGGAAATACAAAAGAGGTTATGTATAAAGGGACAAGAATAATTCTCAAAATGATCATATATTTAAGGACGAGGTTTGTGGTATTCTTGAGGATGTTTTTGTGGCAAGTAAAAGAAACATGAACGGCGAAGTATATGGGTTTGTGCGTTATGCTAAAGTTCGTGATGTGATGTGGATAAACTGTTGAAAGCTTTAAACAATTTTTGTTTTGGTCAATATAGTGTCCGTGCTAAACTTGCGAGGTTTGACAAGAAGATAGTGAAGGAGGTTAGGGAGAGAGAGGGTGAGGTAGGCAAGGTGAGGAAGATGGTAGTCGAGGGAGAAAAAAGCGTGAGGTTATTGGGTAGGGAGGAAGAGGGTAGGAAGAAGGTAGGGGAAGCGAAGGAGGGGAGGGAGGGAGAGGTGAGGGTGGGTTCAGTGGTGGTGAGAGTGGGAGGGAAGGCGAGGATGGTGGAGGGTGAGGGAGGGAGTGCTACGGTTAAGGAGATGGGTAGAAGGGACGTTGGCATGGACATGGATACTGCACCTAAAAAAATTGTGCGACGGTATAGGCCTTGCGAGGAGGATCTCAATTCAGCAATGCGAGGTTTGGTTGGCACAGTGTTATATGGGGAATCGATACCGCTTATTCAGAATATAGTGGAGGACGTCGCTGGTTTTAAGGATATTGACATTATTCCGCTTGGGGCCGACAAGGTATTTGTTCAATCTCTATCAGGTGTGTCTGTCTCTGACATAGTAGGGGAAGCAAAACAGTTTTTTGATCTTATTTTCTCTAGCCTGGTTAGATGGAACAAAGGGTTGATGCCATTTCAGAGAAGTGCGTGACTCCGTGTGTATGGTATTCCGATACATGCTTGGAACGAAAAGTTTTTCAAGTTATTCGTTTTTTATTGTGGAAGATATTTACGTGCGGATACTTTTTTGTTAAATAGAGAAAGGTTTGATTTTGCAAGGGTTCTTATATCCACGTCATCTCTAGATGTGGTGAATGTGACGAAACAAATTTTAGTAGATGGTATGTTGTTGGAAATTAAAATCATTGAAGAATGGGGTTTTAGTTTGGGGGAGGATGCTTGCCTGTTTGAGGAGGACGACAAGTCTGTCAATTCTGGCACGGAGGGTGTTGACATTCACGATGGTTTTGACTTAGATAACAATGTCGACATATTGACTAATAAAATTGTTAAGAGAGTTGGCAGAAGTTGAAGAGGAGGAGTTTATTTCTAAAGACCGAGGTAAAATAGTGAACTTGGAGACTACGGAACCAACTGATAAAATTGTTTTACTAATTGCGTGTTGTGTGATGAAGGTTTGGAAGATAGTATTGATCTATGTTTTCGTTGTCCAAGTAGTGTTCACAGTTGGCGGAAAACGGAGCTCAACAGTCAACACTTGTTATTGTGGCCTAAAGTAGCGAGCTTATGCTAAAAGGATGGTGACAGGAGCAAAGAACTCTGCCTGGCACCAACATTTCATGGCTTCGTAAATTATCTGATAGAATATGTATCCTGTTGCTGGTTAAATGGGAAAGAAACCTCTGTTTACAGAACAAATAAGGCCATAAGGCCCTATTACTCTGAAATGACAAGATGTCATTCTCTACCCCTTTCTTTCTATTTATACGCAATAACTAACAAACAACTTCATAACTGACAGACCTCTAATTATCCTATATACAGTTTATTTACTCTTAAAATGTTTCAATGAAATAATTTTAACTGTTACCTTAACACAATGAATTTAAATATAGACAAAACAAAAATAGTGCTGAGACATCATATAAATATACGTCTGCTTATAGTCATACATTAATTAATTATTAAATTTGAGTCAATACCAATTATAGAAATCTCTTTGTGGCAACATTGGTTCATTGTGCTGAGTTGGTATTGATGGTTTAAAAATATGACTTACATGGAAATGCTACTTAAAATGGATGACATTAAACATCTCCAAGCAACACGGGATGCTTTGAGTTGTAGAAGTGATCCGCGTCTACTAAAAGGTCTTCTGTTGTGTGCCTAGTTTCCCCTCTTCCTATACTTTTCTATACCAATATTCATATACATCAATTAATATAAGGAAGAAAAAAAAAAGGATACCGTTAATTAGGATATGTTTTGCGCTATCCTAACCAAATAGGCACAATTATCATAATTTACGTCTAATATGAATCAACGTGAGTCAAGAGAAAACAATTCAAAACTCAAACATGACTGTTCAAATCAGAAATCTTTTGCCGATTACTTTGCACCTGATACAGCCTACCGGAGTCAGTCAAATTATTTCTTCTATATTTCATATTTGCATACATAAAGAACTTTTGCCAATACTCAGATACTGTAATTCAAATAAGTTATAAAACAGAAAATGAAGATATATACTTTAATTTAACTGAATGAAATAAAACAGCAAACAAACATATGACCAACTTACAAGTTAAAATTCCGAAGAACTGTGTACTACCTGATCGTCTTTCTTGTAATTTCTCCTAGCATAAAAGCAACATGAATTAACATCTTTATCAAACTCACCGTCTGTTAGTCTCTGAAAGGAAAATCAATCTGCTCTCTATCTGATAACGCAGTTACATGGACTGAAGAGTTAGATAGAAAATAATCTACATCCTCAATACAAGATAGCTCCTTTCCAGGTGAAACATAGTTAAACAAGTCACCCACAGAGCATATAAACAACCAGCTTCATCCCATGGTACATGCAATGTCAGAGAAGATATCCGGTTTTTTAGAGTTTAGATGATAAAGTGTGAATTCTGATTTACCCATGAAAAGTAAAATAGCTATTAATATGAGATGTAATGTGCATAAAGAGGCATCTGATGTGCAAAGCAAAACAAAAAAATCAATGTTCAATTAAACCTTTTCTCTAATCATTGAAATAATTTGACGCAAGTCAAAAAGATTAGCCAAAATAGGCCTGTCATTACATTGGAGCAAGTACCAGACGAGATATGCAAAAAACATTAAAAATGATACCTATCATTAACCAAAACAAAAATAATGGAGTCATTAACCAAAACAAGAATGACTCACAAACAATCTGGCTAGACTCCAAATCATGTACGTAAATTTGTCTCACTCATCAGAGAATCACATAAAAGTCTTGCTTTCTTTTAAATTCACCACTTTTTTATTGATCGTGATCATACTACGGTGCTACAATTAAGCTTCAATCTGACTATACTGCAAGAGTAATTACATATTTACATGTATCTATATTAGAATTTCTGTACAATTTCAGCTAATCATAAAAACTAAATCTGTTTCCTCAATTGCAGAAAACCATCCCCGGTAAAAAATCACTATACAGCTCAATGTAAAACAAAACAAACAAAAGTCAAAGACTTTATGTTATCAATACTGTCTAATCTGTACTTCTAGGGTAATTATCTTGATGGTAAGGGTCTGGAACCGAAGCAGAGGATGAGGTTGAGAGTTGACTTCTCTTGGATGTTGTAATGGGCAAGGGTCTGGCAGTCAGCCAGTTCCTTACTGGCAAAGATCAGACATTGCTGGTCCACTGAGATTCTTTCCTTGTCTCGAATCTTCGCCTTCAAGTTTGCTATCGTGTACGAACTCTCCACCTTCAGGGGGATCGTCTTTCCAGTCAGGGACTTTATGAAGATTTGCATCTGCGACACGATTGCCAACAAATTAATCACTAATAAAACCATGAGAAAGAAAACAAAAATCCATTGCAACCTTTACTGCAGTACAACAGGGTGAAAGTAATTAATGATTCGATACTGATATCTCAGGATCTGATACAAAACAAATACAAATACAAAACACTAACAACCTTCTTTGGCATTTAAAAAAACAGATGAATCTGAGAAAATTCTAGAGTATTAATTCAAAAGGTAAAAGAAAAAAATAATAGTATAATTTGAAAAACGACCAAGTTAATGAAAAGGAGGAGATAGGAGGTACCTTGGGGGTTATGCAAATTTCTAGCTCGAGAAGTTCAGAAGAACCAAAATGACCAAATGGAATCACGAGGAACTTAGATGAAAGAGCTGCTAAAGTAACGCATTGGACATTCTTTGGAAAAGACTGTAACTTCAAACTACATATTTGAGACTTGGCCAATATATCATACTGATACCGCGGCTCAGAATAGTTAGGACCAATGCAGCTAATACTGACCACATTTCCCAGACTCACAATACTATTATTGAGAATAAACAGTTTGCCGACACATTCCTCTTGAAGAACAATGGCTTCGTCATTAGACTTTAAGGAGACGGTGAAGGAGTGACCATAAGAAAATGTGCTTCGAGAATCCTTGTGTTTATGACTGAAATGATTGGACAACACTTCTGATGAGGCAACAAAGTCGCAGCCTGAAAGGGGACAGTAACATGGAACATACATACATTCTTCTTCATGCTTCTTCTTCTCATCGTAACGCATTGTCTCCTTGCAGCCATGTTTTTCATTCAGGCATGACATTTCGAAAGATTGCAATAGATTCTCAATGGCTTTACAACGTTTTAAGTGAATGCGTTTTGAGCATCTGGGACACTTGTTCCGATGTTTATCACAGCAGGTAGAGCAAACAATATGACCATTAACACACTGAATTGCAACATACAAGAAATCATCATATTAGCTTCTTGATCATTATCAAGAATAAAATCAATTAAAATAAGTAAATAACTTCTTTCGAAGGCTTCTAGCAATGGCATGTTATGCAGGTAAGTAGAGAGGGGTGCATTAGTTCATACTTTTTTAATAAAGATTTGAACTTGATTTCTTTGAGCTAGAAAATTAGACAGGCACCAAATCGCTAGAACCCACAGGATAATAGAAAATTTTAATCATTCTCCAAACTCCATGATTCGCAAATTGTTTTCCTCAAAAATATATGAAGGAGTATGAAATTTTCTTTGGTAAAGTTAAAACCATTTTTTGGTAAAGTAGCTTAAATGCATCATAGTTGAAGAAGCAAGATATATTAACACCAACTAATCAAACCATATGACATGCTGAGATTAGAGCAAGATAAATACACCATAGCTTATGACTAACTAACAAAAACTAACAAGTATTTCTTTTGACTAAAATAAACTAATTGCGTTTCAACTCATATTCACCAATACAAACAAGTATCGACTCAAACGTGAGGACTAGCTCAAGATGCAGCCTCCCTAGCAAGGGGGTGGACTGTGCGCTGCTAGTAAACTCTACCTTAAAGTTTGAAAAAAGAGCTAAAACATTCCGACAACGGCACAAAACACCGATAAGTAATAGACTCAATGCAAATCCAAGATACTCCACCTTTCCAAAGTTTCCACTTAAGACATCATCATTGGCATACTAGCTTCTAACCTCTGAAAAGCATAAACAAGATGTAAGAGACTAAGTTTATAGATTTTTAATTACTCTAGGGACTAAATTGACGATTTTTATATAGTTTACGTGCCATTTATTATATTTGTATAGTTCAGAGACCAAATTGGAGATATAGACATACAGTGATGGTTTAGACACTAAATTGATAGTTTATTCCATGAAATTTTATTCAACAACACAATTCTCAAAAAAAAAAGAGTGATGATTAGTCAATTACATACACAATATATCTCAAAGAGAGCATCATCAGTGTTATACTATATCCAAAAGGAACATCGTTAGTGTTATACTATATCGATCCAAAAAAGAAGAACTATACTCAAGAGTTAAGTTATTTTAGTTAACATTAATGGGAAGTATTGAGGCAAGTATTAGTGCAGGATAATTATCATATACTCTCCTGATACGTATCAAGAAGTATCGGATAATTATTATTTTTTAAATAAAATTTAATCTTTGGATACTCTCCTGATACGTATCGGACAGGTATCGGTGCAGGATACGCAGGGGATACGATACGTCATCCATTTCGAAGTATCGGGGCTTCACATGTTATGATGTAAGAGCTCTATAGCGTGGATCAATAATTGTGTTCTCCTTTTTGAAAAAAAGATTCTAAAATCAAGAAAACCATTAAAATGGTTTTTGACTTTGTAGGACACTATCAATTTGGTCCCAAAAATTGTGAATATTTCAATTTGATCTTCAATTTTGTAAAACATTTCTCAAATTGTTTCCATTCAAGATGATGATACGTGTTAAATGTCAAAAACTCTTCATCTCACTCTAACTTTTTCAAAAATCATAACCAAGTTTGTTGTATAAATAGGCTATTTTTTTTATTAACAACTTTTTTAAGATGGTGTTTAGCTTCACTTCTCCTTATAATGAGAAGATAAGTCATAATAAAGTAAGGTCAAAAACAGAACATTTGCAAATTATTCTTTTGTACAAAGACATGTGTTTAAGCTCAAAGTATTATAAGATCGGCGTTCTTTGACGCCTTTTAGGTAAGGGTCATGTTAACATATGTATCTGGTGCATTTGTTACAGAATCTAAAAGAAAAAGTTTTATGTTGAAAATATAATTTTTTAGACATGTAAAACATTACCTACGCATGATTCTTCAACAAGTGCCATGTAAGCATTTTCCTGTATGTAATTTAGTGTTCATGACCTTGTAAATACACTAGTAGAACATATTTCTAACTCATCATCTTAAATTATACTAATCTTGTCATGGAAATAAGCGTGTAAATATATATCACATTTAGAACTATAATCTACACATTTAGTTGCTTCTGGCATGGCCTATTATATTTTGATTCCTGCAACTCTTCCCATCAGAAAATGAATGTTAAAATAGTGATACAAAATTTGCATTCTCATCATTTAAAATCTAAGCACTACATTGACATCAATGAATTTTTGAACTAAAAAACTATTCAGACATCAGCAAAAACTCAAATTACTGTTATACAAGGTTGACTTTCCTATTTCACTCTCAAGTAAATAATATCCCTTACAAAAAATAAGGAAAAACCTTATTTGCATTACAACCAATTAATCATAACATCATTTCATGAAAGAATCCAGTATTCCATTGCAATAAGAGATGCAACCAACAAGGACTCTCTTATACCTCAGCCTCCATAAGACAGCTAATTTCCACCTATCCATTGACCTTCTCGTTTTTTTAGATGAAATTATATCAGAAAAACTAAGTGCGTCTGTTATATTATGAGCTTCTAAGAAGGTATAAACTTCATCCCTGGATGACATAAGTTTAACAATCTTCATGAAAGTTATGAAGTCTTGACTACACTCCAATGCATTCAGGAGTAAGGTATCGTCTTCGATAGATGTTGGCATCTTCTTTAAGACAGCGTCACAAGTTTTCGACAACCATTTCATGACTATAATTTCATTGTTGGCAGACAGTTGAGAACCAGAATATGCAAGATGTCCGACAGACCTCCTTTTATTATGAGGGGTTGCCCACAGTCGTAACGCAGCTAGTAGCGCAAACGAAGGTTTTCCGTTGGGATGGATATAGAGTGATTCCTTAGACCATGAAGTAGAAGTGTACATAGCAGGTTCCAAAGGGACGAAAATTTTGTCATTTGGATTTTCTTGTAAGAGAAATCCATAGTGTTCAAGAAGCTCCAAATTTGTGTATGTTCCATAGCATAATAGAACCTAGTGAAAACAAGGTAATTTGTCATTCCCTACCTAATAAACAGTGGAATGAAGATCGAGCGAAAACAACAGTATAATTTTGACTAGAATTGAAAATATTTATAAGGAAAGAAGAAAATCAAGTCCCTGTAACAGTTCATAGTCTACATCCATAAGACAAGCAACAATTTGTTTCTGGAATTTTAGCTTGACGTACAATTTATGATAAAATTTATTTAGGGTAATATTCACATGTTAAAATTTCCAAGAATTGTGCACTACCTGATCGCCTTTCTTGTAACTTGTCCTAGCATAAAAGCAATATGCATTAGCATCTTCTTCAAACCCACCATCAGTTAGTCTCTGAGAATTAAAATCAATATGCTCTTCGTCTACCATTTCATTCTTGTCTCCATTTGATTGAAAATTATCAACGTTGTCAATACCAGATAGGTCCTCTCCAGGTGCATCGTAATTAAACAAGTCACCAACAGGGCATAAACAACCAGCTTCATCCCATGGTATATGCAATGTCCGAGAAGATATCTGGTTTTTGAGAGTTTAATATGATTAGATGATAGAGCAATAGTGTGACTGTGAGTTCTGATTTACTCATGACAACTAAAATGGCTATAAAATATGACAAGTAATGCGCATGAAAAGGTATCTGATGTACCAAGAACACAAAAAACGAATCAATGTTCAACATTGATTCAAGAAGATTAGCCGAAATAAGTCTATTGCAACATTGATCCAAGTACCAGAAAGGCATGAGCTTACTAACCGTTGCAGCAGCCCAAACCCAAGCCTTAAATGTTAAAAACTGAGGCATAAACACGAGTTCCTCCATCAAGGCATGAGCTTCTTTCCATTCTGATTTGGCTTTTTGTACAGCTTTTTCTGTTAGCCACATAGCTTCATCCACCTGATAATCACAAATTAAGATGATTTGTTTATAACATAAAGTACATATCACATTCTGATAAGTAACGTTAGCCAAGATGCTATAATCTAACCTAATGAGATAAACTAAAAAATTCTAACAGAGACTGAACTTGCAGAGCTTGTTTCTCAAATTCACCAAACATGGCTAGCAAGTCGTAACTCTGCGGCAAATGGATGAGATAAGGATGCCACCTTGAAGTCTTTCCCTTACCAACTTCGTATAACAAGCAAACAGTCAATATCTGCAATATAAAAAAGCTCGGAAATAAGCATGAAGTAATAAACTAACGGTGCATAACAGTAACACAACAATAGTGATAAAACCAAATCCTAACAGGTGGGATCAATGCCTAGTTTAACCATGCATACAATAATTCTAACAAAAAATTGGATTGTTTCAATAACCAATGGAAGGTAATTAAAATTAAGAGGAGTAACTAGACCATTTAGACCTGCTTGGACACACAACTTATTTGCAGCTTAAAGCACAAGCCCTTATCATGAGCACTTATGTATAAGTAATTTCTATAGCAAAAGGATAAAAATTAAATTTTGCATAAGTTGTAAGCTGTTTTCATAAGCTATCTTAGAGAATTTATAAAAATAAGCTGAAAACAACTTATAAACATGTCATAAGTTGTTTTCAAAAGTTCTCCCAAACAGTCTCACAAAACTTATGTCAGTAGATAAGCTCAAATAAGCCAATCCAAACAGACCCTTAGTCTCTAACATTGCACACTTCAGGCTTGACGTTTGGTGGACTGTAAACTGGTATGGGTCGATCAGATAAAGAACAAATGTCTATGCCTTAACAGGCTTGACGTTTAGTGGACTGTGGTCTGGTATAGACGACCATACTGTGTGGCTCCCTACATCTTGACTGGACTGACTAGCAAGATCCAAATCAGCACTGGTTTGAGTGTTCAAGTCATGGCAGCTCACCTCGTCCAATAAAGTCCAGCCTCAGCACTAGCTTGGCTTTCAAGTCACACCAACCATGCCAAGCGCACCCCCAACTGGGCTGTGCAAATCAGCTTGTTGTGGTCCCATTCAAGTGTCTCACAACCTGCCACGCAGCACAGTGACGTAAGCTATGTAATTATGTATGCTTTGATTCCACATGTCACGTACGAATAACGAACATCTCTAAAGAACGCATCTCAGCTTCACGTGCCCTGTACAGACGAGCTGCAACCTAATTCATGCACAGTTGTAGCCGTACCAGCCAACCAACGAGAGGCCCATCAAGTCAACAAATTGAGGAATATAAAAGGAAGCACTTACGCTCATTCTGATTCTAGTCTGAACAGTGTATTTTCATTTAAGTCTTAGAGTATTCTTGGAGCTCCACCTAGGCAGCTCCACTGTTGTAACACGTGAACAAAACAAAATCTAATGATCCCTAAATTGAAAATCAACCATCACATTGGACTCATGAAGGCAATCTTTATGACTAAATTAACCGATCTAAAGGGACTAGACGATAGAAAATTTTCAATTTCAATGATTATTTTGTAATTTCATTAACAGCAGGGACCAGATCGTCTGCTCCTTACAATTTCAAGAATTAAATACAAAAAACTATTGCCTTTATCCATTATCGCCAGTTAATTAGGTTCGTCTCTTGATCAGACTCTGTTATCAAATGTATTCGTGACATTATTTACTTAGTTTCAGATGCATCTCTGACATTACAAACTTAATGTCATTACAGTTCCTACGAATACCAACAGAGGAACAAATCCCATTAACATTTTGCAATGTCGTGTATCATTTTGAAATATTGTTAATGCAGTGAACTAGCTTGATACATTTCTACTATTTCATGGATCAAATAGAGTATTTACTATGAAGCAAACACAGTTACAACTACCTAAAAAAAACATCAACAGGACAAAAACCCCACTAAAGTATAAGTTAAGAAGAAAAACCTGAACAGAGGAGAGAGAAGAGTGTCTATTGACACCAAGACAAAGCTTCTTATCTTCCATAATAACACTCTCACTAGTCATTAAAGCAGATTTTGGAACTCTTAGAATAATTTCTCCCCTCTTAAGATCTCTCACAGCACCCAAACCTCTACTGCACAATTCTCCAAAACAGTAAGTACAACAACAAGGGTCAAAATTCTTAACATCAATATAAGCAAAAAGATCACTTTTTTCACTACCCTTGATTAACCACCCCCAGAAAACAAATGCAAAGTTTGTTATTGGATTAAAAAAAAGGAAAAATGTAAAGTTTTGATTGGGAGTTACCCGCCAGAGTGAGGAAAGGTAGAAACGCAGAGAGAATGACCAAGAGAGGAAAGAGAGTGTTGAGATTGATCGGTGTTTGTTGTTGGTGAATCTGATATTCCAAGGTGTGATGTCCATGTTAAGAACCTTTCAAAGCTTCCATGTTCTTGTTCCATCTTCTAACCTACTTCTTTCACAACTCGCATGTATCTTGTTCTTTTATTTTCATTTGTTTCACAAAATTACACTTGTGTCTCTATATCGTCGCATAAAATGATTTATTCATTTACTTTGTTTTATTTTTCAGTTAGTTCTCATTTTATTTTTTTTCTAGAAGTTCAAATCTATGGTACCATCCACATTTTTTCTTTTTTTAAGAAATCCACATCTTTGCATATGAATCATTACATTTGAAAGAATAATGATATTTGTATGATTATTTTGTTATAACTTTTACGACAATTTTTTCTCTTTTTCTATTACTAAAAAACGAAAGAGATAGAAAAATGAAGAAATACAGTTAAAAGTTTTACAATAAAATATGGTCATGGTTAGAAATCAAAAACCATATAAATGGTTTATAAATGGATATGGTTTGGTCGGTCATAATATCCGACCATGCACACCCCTACTTATAAAACACAATATGAATATAAGGAGTGAATTGGCTATTTCGTCCCTGAATTAGTATGCACCGGTCAATTTCATCTCTAAATTTTTCAAAATAGTCAACAGGTCCCTGAATTTTACAAATGTCATTCAATTGAGTTCATTTGTCAAATTGGGTCGTTAACGGTGATGACATATGACGTTAACCGGTGACGTGGCTTCCCAAGTAAGATGTCACATGTTCAAGGACTAAGTTGATCGAAAGGTAAAAAAAAGGCAGGGACGAAATTGATCGAATTGGAAAGAAAAAAAAGTCTAACTTCAGGACCGTTGTACAACGGCTCTTTCTTCCTCAATTATATATATCTGAAACCCTAATTTTCCAATCTCTCATTTAGAATCCGAAATCCCAAAAATTCTTCTATAAAACTTATTCAAATTGAGTCTGTAATGATGGGTGGTGGTCGTATGGCCAAAAATAGCTCTCGAAACTCTCAAACTCGGGCTTCATCTTTTATGGCGAGGTCAGAATGCTTGATTGTTGGTGCCCTAGAAGATGTGATGTAAGAAAAGCCAATACTCTGAAGAACCCAAGAAGGTCTTTCTACGCTTGCCCTTTGCCAAAGGATCATGATGAAAATTGCAAAAAAAATTGGCAGGGTTGATGAAGTTGGAGAACTAAGATACTTTAAAAACAATGGAACTGGTGGTGGTAAGGGAATTAGAGCTTTTGAAGAGATGAAGATGATGATGGTTTTAGTGGGAAGAAGAAGAGACAATGACTGTTTTTATATGAATGAAATGAGAAAATTGAAAGAAGGGTAAAAGGGGAAAAATAAAAATTGAAAAGTGAAAAATGACAAGTGAAATGTTTTCTTTCAATTTGGTCCTTGTACATGTGGAACACACATGGACAGTACAACTCAGCGATCAGCATCACACATTATTCCTCCTAACGACAAGATTTGACAAAGGCATCAATTTGATAGACGTTTGTAAAATCCAGGGACCTATTGGCCATTTTGAAAAATTCGGGGATGAAATTGACCGTTGCAAACAAATTCAGGGATGAAATAACCTATTCACTAGACTCTAAGAGAAAATGTTGTTCAAAAGTTACCAAAATATAGTTGTACAAATATCATTTCTTCATTTGAAAAATCACATGTACATGGACCAAATATGCTTACAAATATCATTTCTTCATTTGAAAAATCACATGTACATGGACCAAATATGCTTAATTGATGGAGAGAAAGAAAAAAAGTAAATGGACCATATAGCAATCATTCTCTCTCTTGTTTTATGGGATTTAAAAAATTGTCTTGAGTTTAGTTTAGCTGCCAGGGGCATTATAATATATATTTAGATACCTCATTTATTCATCTTTAAAAAGTGGACTATGACTCCTACTCCTCATCCGCAGAGCCGCCACCTCCTCCAGCACGCTATACTATTTCTGGATGTTCTCCATAACGCTAACAACCACATGATTTGAATACACATCAGGAATCTCCCTCATGGCGTTGTCCATTATGCCTCTGACATTGCGGATGATCTGTAATGGGTCAGTGATGCACTATCGATGCAATTGCAATTATGGCAAGTGTACCAATCGTTGACCAAATAATAAAGTGATAAGTAAAGTATCGTATCCACAAGGATTGTCCTTTCATCCAAACAATTCACGTTACTTATTTTTATTAAGTTGACGATATAAAAGTTAAGGGTTAAAAATACTTGCAATTTTTATCTGTTTGCAATAGAGCAAGTTTACCTGTTTTGGTTGCAGAAAAGTAAGCAGCGGTTAGGATTCTTCGAATCCCCTATGTATATTGATTGTTGGATAATAAGTAAAAGATATGTCGTGTTTATTTATCTTAGGTAGACTATACAAGTAATGAGGCCATTGGGATGTTCCTAAATGGATAAGGCGCCACCTGACCCAATGGGATTTAACACTGAGTATCTATTTAGGCTTTTCCCTCCGATGGTAATTGCACCTGATGATCGCAAGGTGATCCTTACGTGCAGGGTCTTGCTAATTCAAAGGTAATTGAAACATAAACTTTATATTGGCTTTCCAGTGTTTCCAAGGCAATGAAGGCCAAGGTTTCCTTAGGTCTTCCCATCTATGAATCTTAGGACACTTATAGCACACTCTCTCTACGCTTACTTAGTAGTTCTACAAACGGGCAGCCCTAATCTACGTCTACCTTATTAAGGGTTTCAAGAGAATGGTTCTACTAGGTTATAACTTTAAGTCGGATAACTAGGTGCTTGTTTCCCTAATTACTAACCAGTTAATTCCTAGGTTCGGTAAGGCACCACCCGACTCAATGGGATTTATCCACTAAGTACCTACGCCTAGGGTCAATAGTTCCTATGGCATCTTTGGCTAATTAATAATTACTTACTTCCTATACAAATAGTTATCAGTAAAGGGATATAAATATCAAGATATAAGCATCCAGTTAGTGATAGCAATATTAGGCCAAATCACAACTTAAGTACCTAATCTAGGGTTGCACCCATCATAGAAATAAAACTATATAGTAATAAAACTTAATAGCGATCAAAAGAATAAATAAAATAAACGACATATTAAATAAATAAATAAATATCCAACAAAAATATATAGAGGTTCATCTTAGAACTCTAACCTAAAAAGATTTAGTTACACATGGTAACTAAACACAAATTATCAAAGATAAAAACATACCCTAGAAAATCTAGGAGAAGATAGATTCTCTCCCGAAGCTCCAAAGTAGCCTTCCTCTTGAACTACCACAGTTCTGAACGAGAAATTCTTAATGAGGAAGGCTAGTATTTATAGTGGAGATTTCTAACTGGGTTTGAGCTAAAAATGGAGGTTAAACCCAGAAAAACGAATAAAATGACAATTG
>Ga0228710_1004815_pt1 | contig 21217 bp, 12 predicted proteins | sample MedpolnodulmetaG_FD_177995 | JGI IMG/M metagenome (GOLD analysis project Ga0228710, IMG submission 177995) | Root nodule microbial communities from Medicago polymorpha collected in Santa Monica, California, United States - pink nodules | ecosystem: Host-associated > Plants > Roots > Nodule... | reverse complement strand
ATAAATAAATAAATTTTTTTAAAAAAAAAAAAAAAAAACTAAAAATCGGTGATTTGAATAGTTTCTATATAGATTGTCCAAAAAATCTAATTAAATATTTTTAACATTTTGAAAGCAAGAGCGTAAGACAATCAAAGTCATGAACGACCAGTCTCCATGAAAAGCTACTAGAGTCCGTAGACATAAGACATAGCGTCAGCGGACTAAGAAAGACTACTAAAAAATGATTTTTCGTTGGATTTTATAAATAAACAAATACTTTATATCTTGACAAAAAGACCTCATGTACATTAAACTTTGTTTGAAACCTCACTTTCTATTTAAAATTATTAGGTTGGCCTTGCTAAGATGCAAAATATTAATTAATTAATCAATGGATAATAGATCTAACGTGTAATCTTTTAAAAAAAAACGTGTAATGCAAGATGGAGATTTCTGAGAGAATTCTGTTTCAATTTAACTTGCTACGCAAGTTCATAAATTAAATTGTTGACAAGCATCTCAAATTTTTTTTAAGAAGCCAAAACGAAACATCTCACACAAAATTTATTTTTAATTAATTTAAAATATACGACTTTCTTAAGTTGCTTTGTCAATGAATACAATGGACATTTTCTAGTAAGTGTTTTTGGTTACTTGTACATCTATCAGGTTGATATAATATATGTCTCAATTAGACTTTCTTTAATTAACGAGTTTCCAATATTTTAGTTGTTTTCAAATTTATGTTTCAAACAAATGATATAATATAGCATAGTGGTTGGACCATTTCAACCTCCAATATTATCAAGTTCAACTTTGGGTAATGTCATTTTTGCATTTTTATTTCATTGGAAATCTTAGACCAGCAACATAAATAAATAAAATTGAGACATAAAACAATGACTTTAGAGGTTAAGTTTTGCATTCTAACTTTGCGGTTACGTTTGTTTGTTAGACGAAGACAAACAAATATGATTGCACATACACTTGGATGGGCGGCCATTTTTTGGACCAGTTCACTTATTTGAGTCTAATCCTCCTTGTATAGAGACTTTGTTGATTAATGACACGACTTAGGTTCGGTTTGTTTAAAAAATAGAGAGAAATTGTTAAGTATAGGTTTTTTTGGGGAATACAAAAAATTATATGCAACAATTTATCAACTAGAAGATAATCAAAATTGCACCTTCATATTGTCACAGATTTTATAGCAAGTTAGCATCAACAAACGCCTTTTTAAAGGAAACACTAACAAAACATCAACATGCATCTTCATCACTCAAGGAAAGAACATTTGGCTTTTCAGAAGACGCAATGCGACAATGATATTGATTCACTTGTATGACATGGAGAAACAGTCAATTTATTTCAAACCATTCCGAATGCACGTTTTGCGGAATCAAGTGTGTTGGAGAGAAGCATCGATACTGTAACTGGTCCTACGCCTCCGGGAACCGGAGTAATGGCTGATGCCACTTTGACTGCCTCTTCAAAGCAAACATCTCCAGTGACACGGAAGACTTGGCTGTTAGGGTCCTGCACATCATATATTAAAATGCATCTAGATAAGAATAGGTCCATAAGGAACTAGTCCTCCTATGTGTTATTGCCTCTATTGACCTTTTCATTCACATGCTGCTGTGTTACAAATTGCATAAACTAAAACAAATTGGATTGGTGACAAAAAATTATTGAGAAAATACGTGTTACTAAATTGTGACAGGAAATTATTAACAATAATAAAAAAAATTATTTTATTTTTTGTCTCTGAATTTCCATACCGGTACCAGTTTAGTGTCATTCTGTTTTTTTGAAGAAAGATTCTGTTTTTAAGGCCAGTAAGTGAGGTCAATATAATGTCTTTTCATATGAAAAGATTCTGTTGTCCCTCTATGCGTGCGTTACTGGCGGTTGTTTGATTTATATGAGAACAAATACATTACGGACAAATTCATCAAGCACCTGAATAGCATACTGAGGTGAAATTGCATCTTCAAATGTCTTAAAACCAAGAGGAAATTTCAACTTCTGCACATTCAACTCCTGCCTCCATGCCTCAAAATCAAGTTTCCCCTTGATTCCTTTCCTCTCCAAAAGTCTATTAAGACCTTCCAATGCCACTTTCATATCAGCACAAATCGACACATGTGGAATCTTATTTTTCCCAATCTCAGCTGAATCAATATCTATATGAACAATCTTAGCCCTACTAGCAAAAGCTTCCAACTTCCCAGTAACTCTATCATCAAACCTAACCCCAAAAGCAAGCAACAGATCACTATTATCAACAGCATAATTAGCATAAACAGTTCCATGCATACCCAACATTGAAAGAGAATGTTCACCTCCTATAAGGTAACTACCTAGTCCCATCAAAGTACTAGCAACAGGAACACCAGTTAACTCCACAAACCGGTTCAATTCCTCACTAGAATTCAAACAACCACCACCAACATACAAAACAGGTTTTTAAGATTCTAACAACAACCTCAAAACCTGTTCTAACTGGGCCTCACCAGGAATCTTCGGTAACCTGGATACTATCCATCAAATCGTCTGCAAGACCGCTGACTAAGTTGGTGGCACCGGGACCAGAGGTGGCGATACAAACGCCGGGAAGACCGGAGGAGCGAGCGTAGCCTTCGGCGGCGAAGACACCGCCTTGTTCATGACGAGGGAGAATGTTACGGATGGTTTTGGAACGGGTGCGAGCTTGGTGGATCTCCATGGAAGCGCCGCCAGGGTAAGCGAAGACGTTGGTCCCTCTCACCTAATGGATTGGGTCTAACTCAACCTTTACAAAACCGATTTGAAAGATGAGAACTATAAACAACAACTTGACAAAGTGATTACATAATTTTTTCCCTGATCCTTATAAGCAGACATTCCATATCTATAACATAGAAGTCCAATTTGAAGCAATTTTCGGATGGTCTAAATGGATTGTCATAACAACATGATGAGTGATTTCAAAGGGGCAAACTTTTAGCATCAATATTGGTGTGTGTTTCTTTTCATATGGTCTAATTACTGTCTTATAAGATACCTCTTCTAGTTTTTGCCTTATTAACTCTGAATATGTATTTGACAAGTCATCTGAAAATAGCACCAAGTTCTTGAAATAACAAAATAAAAATTTCAAGTACCTAAAAATATTGGTTAAAAAATTTAGTTGTTACCTTAACTTGATTTGTTCCCATGTCAATGACCACAGCTCCTTTCTTTATCCAATCACCACGAACTATGTTTGGGATTCCAACATCTGTGACCACAATATCCGCTTCAGACGTTATTCGTTCAGGATTCTTTGTATATGCATGTAACAAGCTGACCGTGGCGTGGTGCCTCTACTCAAAAGACGGCAAAATCAGAGCCATTTAGCAATTGAAACATTCTGCTCAGCAACAACATTTTATTGTTACCTGCAATAGCAATGAAGTTGGTAACCCTGCAATTTTACCCCTTCCGATTATTGCAACTCTTTTCCCTCTGATTTCAATACCATGATTAAGTAACAACTCAATGCAGCTCTTCGAGGCACAAGGGATAAAGAAGGGTTTTCTTCCACTTCTTGCAAGATTTCCTATATTTAAAGGATGAAATCCATCCACATCCTTTTCAGGACTCACAATGTTCATAATTCTTTCCTCCTCGAGATGCTGCAACAAATATTTCAGAATATAACTTATTAATATCAACATTTTCTACACAGGTCCAGATAACCAAACAATGCTAACAATCTTACTCTTATGAATAAAACCATTCTTATTCTTACTCAATTGACATAGATTTTAGATCAACCGAAAAGGTTTGAGTTCATTAGAACAATTAACAACAACTATTAGAAATATAAGTTAGAGATTAGTAGTTAGTTACTAGTTTATCATGCCTATAGATACACTTGATTAATCATTCACAGATAACCTTTCACATCTCTACTACATGTTCTGTTTTCCAGAACTGTTAATCCATTGATGCCATGTTACTTACCTTGGTATCACGAACATGCACCCATCTTGTGTTGCATTTTATTCATTTTTTTCCTTCACCAGTCATTCTTTTTCATTTTCGCACAATCCCACCACACATGATTTTTGCATTTGATTTCTCAATATTTCACATCTTTCTTCTCAACATAACCGTACAAAACCTTATCACAGTCGATCTCATTTTTGTTCGCTTTCAGTTGTGATTATGCTTCTATCTTATTCATTTCTACCTCAACAACTTTAAAAATGATATGCTATTGCAGATTTATCTAAGATCCATTGGGTCACCCGTTACTATGCCATCTTGAGTCACACTCTTGATATAGGGTGTGTTGAGAGTTTCTAACTGGATGTGATGCGACTTGAAATAGTGTTTATAAGTAATAGACATACATTTCTCACCTTAAAAATTAATTGTGTGTTTGGCCCAACCCAACTTTTAAGATCGTAAACAACAACATCAATTAATTTTTGGTCTTAAGTCTTAACACTCTGGTTCTCTGGGGAAAGAGGCTCTAGTAATCCGAATTTTGGTCGGGAGGTAAGTAAAATCTGACCAATAATTGTTGGTGCTAAGGTTCTAATTCAGGTGCTCCGGAACGATTTGTCTGAATTGAAGCTCATAAACCACTTGAGTCTAACCACTTCGTTAAATAACAACAATAATAACAACTAAGAAGATTGAAAAAGGATGAATAAATTACCTGAGGTAGAGGGAGTTGCACAATAATGCCATGCACATCGTGGTCATCATTTAAACTGGAAACTACATCAAGCAGTTCATTTTCAGAGCAATTTTCTGGCAACTGTGAAACCACAGTTTCAATACCAACTTTTTCACAAGCTTTCGACTTAAGATGGATGAAAGTGTGAGAGTCTCTTCTATCACCAACCAAAACCACCGCCAATCTAGGAAACTTACCAATGTCACTCTTCATCCTTCTTATCTCATCAGCCACTTTCAATTTTATGTGATTAGCAATTGGTTTACCTTCAAGGATTGCAGCACTGTGGTCATCATTATTAGTCCCTAAAAATTACATCATAAAAAAGAAAGTTAAAGTTATATATATTTTTAGTGCCTATAAAATTCATGACCTTTTAAGTTTAATCCTACACAACTTTTATTCCATTTTAATACACATTTTACTTTTATAGAGACTGTCTATTGAGCACTTGTAAAAAAATTCAAAATAGTAAATAAATTTATAAGCTAAAAGTAAACACCCATTTCTTCAAAAAAGGTATTAAACACCCAAAGTTGGTCACCACATTATTAATATTTCACAATGATATTTGGAATTGCAAAATAGTAATCAAGTTCGTCCCGTTCGTCCACCTGTCTAGTTCACCAGAAGAGAGGGAGACGTCACATCTCCATCCAAAACCTTAAGGCATTATGTATATGTGTCACTTATCTTATATATCCAACATTTTATCCATTCATACACGATACGTAACTTAACCACTCACACTCGAAACCCAACAATCTAGATCTTTTATCAATTAAATTAATCTATGACATTATTCACTTAGCTTCAAACGCATCCTGGTATTACCAACCTAATATCACTATAGTTTCTACAAATACTAACTAAGAGACAAATTTGATTCAAATTTTGCAATTTCAGGAATCATTTTGGAATATCAATAATGTGATTGACTAGATTGGTACAATAATACAGTTTCAACTTTCAAGGACCAATTTATGTATTTACTATCAAATTACAAACTTAAAAAATGACTAAAAAGAGAAAAATTACCCGTTTAACTTAAACTAACCAAAACAGATTCTTAAGATCATAGAAAGTAAAATTAATATCATAGAACTTACATTGGAGACTTTGTGGCAAAAGGGTATGAGGGGAAGTGTTGTGTCTAGGTACCCAAACATCAGGAAGATTCGGACCAAGAAAAGTAGAAGAAGGTGGAGAAGAAAAAGAATGCAAATGCAATACTTTTCTGAGAGTTTTATGCCATGCCACTATCCCAGAAAAAGAAGAATGCAAATGCAAACCTTTTCTCATGTTTGTGTAGATATTGTTGAAGACACAAACACTGATGAATGAGTGTGTTTTTTGTTGACAACAACGTTGTTCAATGTGTTTTGTTCAGAGTTTCGGCACGTGGGATTTGAGCAACTCAACTCAATCCTTTGAAGTCTTCGGTGTTTGCCACGTACAAATGCTATATAAATTCTTGGGTTAAATTCCCATAAAATAAAATCTTGGGTTAAATACGTTTCATCTCTTTAAATATACCAATTTTTTATTTTAATGTCTCTAAATTTTTGTTAGATATTAGTTCTCAAAAAAAAATTCATCGCATTTTTGTTTCTATTATTTAGTTAACTTATATTTAACCGTCGTACTTTTTAATGACATTTTATAGAAATGGGTAGAAAATTATGACAATATCTCAAAAAAAAATAATTTTTTTTTAACAAAACATGAATTAAATATGAACTTTTTTTATGTTTTTGGTACTTAAAAATTTATATCTAATTCATGTTTTGTTAAAAAAAATTAATTTTTTGAGAAGTAAATGTCATAATACATACATATTTCTGGAAAATTTAATTAAGAAAATATGAAGGATAGACATGAATTAACTAAAAAATAGAAACTAAAAATTACGATGAAATTTTTTTGAGGGACTAAAAGCCCAACAATTTTTTTAGAGAAACTAAAATGAAAAATTAATATATTTATAGATATAAAAAAACATATTTAACCCTAAATTCTTTGAAGTTTGGTTGAGTACTTATATTCTGCAAACATAGTTTACATAACATTTAAATTTATTTTAAAATAAATTAATATAAAAATCTAATAGTATAACATTAAATAATTGGATAACAGGTATACATTCAACCAAACTTAATAGATATCATTGTGTTTGCATTTTCGGTCTTAGTAACGAGTTTCTTTTTGATTTTTTTTTTTGGCTTAAATGCAATTTTGATCTCCCTATTTTAGAATTTTGATACCCAATTTTCTAAAACCAAGTTTTTAATCCCCCTATTTATAAAGTCAACATAAATTTATGGTCCCCCTCCTCTTTAGATGATGTGGCGTGTTCATTAATGTCATGGGTCCTACATGGCATTGTCCACATGGTCCATCATTTGGCACATCATTATCACATCATTTTAATTAAAATACAATCATAAAATAAATAAGTTAAAATTAAAAAAAATCTGAATATAAAATAAAATATAAAATATAAACAGTGTTAGGGTTCTTGAATAATGTTTATATTTTATTTTCAGATTTTATTTTTAATTTTAATTTATTTATTTTATGAATATATTTTAATTAAAATGACATGGAAATGAGGTGTCAAATGATGGATCATGTCGACTATGTCATGTGGGATCCATGTAATTAATGAGCACGCCACTTCATACAAAGAGGAGGGGGACCATAAATTTATGTTGACTTTATAAACAGGAGGATCAAAAACTTGGTTTTAAAAAATGGGGTATCAAAAGTTAACAAATTCTGAAACATGAGGATCAAAATTGCATTTACGTTTTTTTTTTTTTGACAAAAGTTTCTTTTTGAATTATAATTTTTGCCCCTTCCTTGCCTAAAAAGAAAAATAATAAGACAAAAATGTAATTCTTTGGTAAAAGCTTTGCTTTCTTATAGATAATTACTTTTTTCATAAAGACAAATAATTATTTTATGGAAAGTAGTATATGAGTGATGTATTCTAAGAACATAAATCGTCTTTGCCTTACCTCCTCTTCATGAAAATTTTAAGTGTATGAGCCAAACAAAGAATTTCCTCTTTATTTGTTGAAGAAGTTATACCTCACATATGACTTGAGGAAATTCATGAATCTATATCACGTTAAATCAGCCAAAAAGGAATGCTTTCATTTTTAAGAAAACTCCACAATTAATTTTCTACTGTTCCTTATAAATATAAGAATCAACAAAGCCAATTTGTTCAAGTTCCATTATAGCATTGATATAGTTTACAATTACAAGAGCAAACAATAAGAAAAGATGTCTACCTTGCAATCATATAACTATGAAGATGTGCATCCAGTAATTGAAAAAAAGAATACTCCAGAATCACACCTTCTGATTGTTCACATTCCTGATGGTAATTTGTTTGGTTTAACATTATTATTTTATTTTTTTAAAACTCGGTATCCAATCCAAAGACCAACTAATTCGAGGGGACCAATCCCACCGTCCCCTTGCGGGGGGCCGTTCAAATATGGACTTGCCCACCGAAATTTACACTAGAGGGAATCGAACCTGAGACCTTGAGAGGAGCACATTCCAAAATCCCAAGCCAACCCCAATGGGTTGGTTTAGCATTATATTATCCACTTCTATTCGTATGTCCTTGTGTTTATTTATTTTTTGGTTGAATAAATTCTATTCTTAAGTTTCTTTCTTTTTCCTTTCTTTAAGGTTCTTAAGTTTCTTTAATACTTTCAATCAAGAAATTAAAATAAAAAATTCCTTTGATACCCTCCATTCCTTTCAAAGACTTTTACCTATTCAACTTTTAAATGACATAAAATCTTAAATTTAGTTTAGAAGTAAACTTAAAACACTTTTATAATTCAATATCACTTTTGATGTCTTACCAACGTTTTAAAAACCGAACTAGATATCAAACCGGCAATACCTATAACTCTGACGTAAGTTCAACTGCCTTATACCATTCGGACAAGAGCAAAACCAGAATCCAACCGTAGTAAAAAGCGATACGAGGTTCAACCGGTTGGACAGTTCGGTTCGGTTTTTGAAAACATTGGTTTTTACCAACGAATGTTAGCCTTTTATAGTAGTATTTAAAAAAAAAACTTAAATAGTAATATTTAACAGGGTTTAATCTCTTAATAATTTTGCAAATTATTTAATGCACCCTACAGGTTTTGCACGAGGGGATATTGGTGCTAAAGTTGAGTATGATTTTGGAAGGGTGAGAGTTTTTGGTGAAAGATCAGCTGGATCAAATAAAATGATCCGTTTCAATGTGAAGTATCAAGTTCCATCACATTGTGATATTGGCAATATTAAAGGTAAGATTGATGGAAAAATTGTCACTATTACAATGCCAAATATTCCAGGTAGAGCTATACCCCAAGAAGAAGAAGAACCAACTGAAGAAAATAATAATAAAGCTGAGGAGGTAAATGATCAAAAGGATCAACAAAACACTTCTGATCAAGATCCTAAATCAAATGTTGAAAGTAAAGAAGATGCTACTCCACAAGATGCTCAAAAAGTGACTATGCCTCAAAAGGTTGAAGAAGAAAATTCTCAGAAAGATCAAGTTGCAAAAGTTGATAGCAAAGGAGAGACTTATCATGAGACTTCAACCTCACAAGAAGCCACACAAGAATCTATACCTCAAAATGTTCAACACGAAATTTCTCAAAAAGATTCTTTACCTCAAAAGGGTCAAGAAGAAATTTCTCAAAAAGAGTCTTTACCTCAAAAGGGCCAAGAGGAAATTTCTCAAAAGGGTCAAGAAGAAATTTCTCAAAAATCTCAAGTTACAAAAGTTGAAAGTAAGGAAAATGCTCATCAAGAGACTTCAAGTCAATCAGAAGGCATACATGAGTCTATGCCTCAAAAGGGTCAAGATCAAGGAATTCAAAATAAACCTACAGATACAAAAGATGCAAAACTTCAAACAGAAGAAAGTGTAAAAGATGAGAATACGGAAAAGCAAATGGTTGTAAAGGAAGAAACTAAGGATCATCTTAAGAAAACTATAGAATCAGAAAAGTCACAAGTGGTGGATGATTCTTCCCCTACACTTGAAAGGAAAACCAAGGACGAAAGCAAAGGATCTGCCACAGTTGAAACTTTTCCTCCAAAGAAAATATACAAAGAGAAGGGAAAGGAAATGATCAATGATAAATTTGGCGATCATGATGAGAAAAAGATTCATGAATCAACAAGGACAAGAATCAAAGACATGGCTTTATCCACTACTCAAGCTGTAACCAGTTATGCAAAGAGGTTCAGTGAAGAAGATAAACAAAAGCTAATGTACACTGGTGCAACAATTCTTGTGGTTGCACTTGGTGTTTATGCTTCCTATAAGTATCGTTCTTCGCGTAGAGCGTAGGAAAATGACATGATCTCTTTCAATTGAAATGGTTCATTTCAAAAGATATTGTAGAACAAGCATGCCAGACTCTAGTGGTGAATCATGATCAAGCTGAAATGTTTCTGAGATTTGATTTACAACCCTATAGTATCATACTGTACAAATAAAAATAATTTGTCTTGAGAAAAAAATACATTTGACAATAAATCAAAAGTTACATTGTGAGTTTAAATTGTCTTGTGCAATTTGCAAATATCCTTCTGAATCATTAAATAAACAGTTTCTATATTCTTCTTTATAAGATCAGCTACTTCCGCTTGCATGTTTGAACCACAAGAGCTGATGCATATTCTTGATGAATATAGCTGATACAATTTCATTATAACAATTCTTTCCATCACAATCATATTGTCTGACGATGAAAATTTCTAAGATATAAACATTATACTCTTTTGTTCTGTGTTGTGTGAAAAGAAACACAAGGAAGGAGGGAAGGCTTTCCTATCTGATCATGATATAATCATATTGAACCATTCCCTCACGGAACTTCCATGGAAAGAGCCAAAGGAAGCGCCAAAACAGTTTATGATGCCTATAACTCTCTCCCTCTCCCTCTCCCTCCCTCTCCCTCTCTTTCTCTCTCTCATAAAGAAGAAAAATGAGAGGATCATTGAAACCTTCTGTCAACATATTAGTCATTGTCTAAGCAAAATAACAGGACAATATTCTTGACATTGTGTCTTGAAAAAAAACTATATCACTTTTTTGTTGCTGCAAGGCTTAGTTTTTTTCTTTCTTTCTAGTTTTGTCAATCTTGGATAGTAGAAAATGGCATCTTGCTTAAATTCCGCTACGCTACAACACTATAGCAGCTATTTGACAACACTTTGTATGAAATCATATACTGCAAAACAATTACAGTTTGTTCATATTCCGCTACGCTATAGCAATATAGCTGCTACTTGAAAACACTGGTATTTTGCCTGACCTTTTCATTGAAACAGAGATAACAGATTATTCTAGTTCTCGAAATTGCTCAATTCCTTCAAGTAAATGAACTATCACAACAGTATTACCTTCTATGGCTACCTGACATTTATAACTCATCCATTCTTCGAATAGGCACACAGTATATTAAGATCCCTAAAAAGAATGAGGAACATATTGTGGTTATAGTATAAACATATGCTCTCCAAGGGTGCTCGCTTTCTCTCATTTCATTGAACTCAGCGATAAAGGTAGAGACAGTACTCAAACAACCCATCAGGCCAAACTGTATGCCTTTTACAATTGTATCACAATCTCTGGTGTTCACCTATATCAAACAAGTGAGATATATAAGAAATGATGCAGATTCATGAATCTTTTTATATAACCCATATTATAAAAATAATAAGAAATGAAAATCTCTAAGAAATTATATTTTTAGTTTTTTATGAAAGATTATGTCATCATTCTTTATACCCTATCATTCAATGATCATATATACAAAGTTGTAACAGAAGTGGACTAAAAATGAAAGTTGGTTCATCGGTGTAAACATTTTCAAAGATAAATGATTAACTTGACAAGGAGATAAAGGACCCTGAATGTAGTTTTCCTTTCTTCTTTCTTTCTAGTAGCACGAGTGGGATGAGAAATCCTATTAACAAATATAAACAAACTACTTCTGATTCTTTGAAAACCAGCGTATAGCTATGAAAGTTCATACAAACATGAAATGAGATTGAGAAAGTAGTTGATGAATCATATTCTAGAAACTTACATATATCTTTGTTGTAGCAAGTGCAGCCATGATACAAGCAGCAGAGACATTTGCAGTTAGAGTTCCAAATCGCATCCAATTCAACAAACCTCTTGATCCTAATCCATGTCCATTTAATCGGGATAAAAGCCATCTAATCCACACACCAAGAGGTCCAACGATGCAAGCGATCCACAGATATGCATTTTCACCATTCTTGAATTCAGCAATCATTAGTACACCACTAATACCCCATAACAAGCCTAAAATCAGCAAAAACGCCAGCATAACTGCTAAGTGATGTTTGATGCCTTCCATCTTTGCCCTGGTCTTGTCTCTACTAGCTTCACTTCGTGAAGTCACGTTTAGCCTTATAAGAAGCCACTTGAAACCTTTAGCTGATTCTATCCCAAATATGATGGAAAAGGCAACAAGAAATAACCCTGCAGAACACCAATTATTTAAAAGCTCATCCTATCGATTCACCCCGGCATAGACTGCGATAATTACAGACACATATATGAGAACGTAACAGATTACATCGCTATAATACTTGATTATCGTTACACTAATCGGAAACTTTTATAAGACACCTGTATTACAAAACTTACTATCTGATTGAAAGTTTATATCATATTGATCATTTCTGTAAAATTTTGTGCAAATATAAAAATGTTTGATATATCATTGATATATGTCGAGACCAACTTCGCTTAATAAAAGTGCATACAAAGTTAGTTAACTGGAAAGACCAATGTAATTTGATCCCTTATCTAGTTCTCATATAAAAGCGCAAAGGAACTTTCAATCCAACAGTGAGTTTTGTCATATAGATATCCGATGAATAGTTATTGAACAGTATGGCAATATATAAGTATTACATTGATGTAATTTGATCCTCTCTCTCTCTCTCTATATATATATATATATATATATATATATATATATATATTGTATGTGAAGTGAAAGAGTCATAACAGATAAGTTTTGAATGAGAAACCATACCATTAAAACATGCTTATCAAACTTTCCTTCTTAACATTACCTATTAGAAAGCCAAGCACAACAAAGAGCCAATTCCCAGTAACACTGAGTTCAAGCATTTTCTGATTCCAGCCGCTGAACGTTGTTAGACTCCCTAAGTAACCAGTTGTTAGTGCAACAGCCAGATACTTGGACACATTTGATATGTCTTCTTTGAATACAACACCAAACCATCCCATCAAAAAAGAACCGACCTAGAAAGATATTCATAAAAAAGTTATATCAAGAAATAATTTGAAAGTATTCGGTTCTTAACTTGCAAAACAGTCTGTTGCTTATTATGGAGAAGTTAGAAGACAGAGCTTCTTAAAAATTTAAGGTGCAAAAATTTAGGAGTGAGGAAGGGAACAAAGTAGAGACCATGTTAGAAGGAAGGTCAAGGTAAAGAATGGTTTGGTCACTAGTCACATGACCAACACTAGGGCCAAATAACTTGTCCAGAGTATATCTTGTTAATACCTGCATTATTATAGCAAAACAAAAAAAGTTTATCAGTATCATGCTGAAAACTGAAATCCTGGTATGAAAGTATGAGCAGAATTCATAATTAAGTTCATTATATTACCCAAAAATAAAGGAGTGCAACATGATTCATACAACTAATCATTGTATTCTATAGTATAGTTATATTGAAATTGTGTTCATGATAGTTTTGAGCAGATTCCTAAGGTTGAAAAATACAGGTCATATGTGAAATAGAGACTGTTGTTCATACTTAATACAATGGAAGAAATGCAACTAATGCAGGTAAAAGTCCGTACAATAATTGAAATTTAAAGCCTAGATCCTAAAAGATGATGAAGATAATCAAGTCTCCTATACGACCGACATTATAAACAGAAAATGAAAATCAATAAGATTTCAAATGAACAGAACTAACATTGTACACTATTACATGATCTTTTATTTCAGCTTCAAAACCGATGTATTATGTCATTGAGACCTACAGTTAAACTAGAAGTTTTAAGTCCAAACATCATAAAGTTGAAGTTGGAAATTTCTCTATAATCATGTGTATATGAGTACTATAACGAACATGCTAATTTAAAGTTATGTATGCATGTTCACAAAAAACAATCAACTGTCAAATTTTCCACAACATGAACCGAAAATAGTCAAATATTTCGTAACTCCAACTAGTAATGGTCAAATGGAAATAATGCTTAACCAAAAACGATTAACTACTCGCATATTTAATCATCGAAGTTTAGAGGACAGAATATTACCCCAAGAATACCAAAAACAGCCAAATGAATCAAATATGAAGCATTATCCAGTAGCTTTGGCAATTCTTTACTAGGTTCCTGCAACTGAAGACAACAGTCACTATATCCTCATTTACCATAAGGAAACAAAAGAATTCAATAGAATTTTGATAGACTATCAGTGTAAAATGTTTCCCACCGTCAACAAGTCACAACAAATCTTATATCCTTTTAATGATTTGACGATTATGATTGAATGACGGTTTAAAATTTTTTTACATTGACAATGCATAAGAATTAAATCCAACAAAAATGTTTTGAATTTTTCATCATCTAAGTAAGAGAAACACAAACCAAGAAAAGCCAGGGCAAATTAAATAAAACTCACCTGTTGTATGTCTTTTGAACTTTCTCTTTCATTGCTTAAAAGAGGGGACATTTGTTCAGATGTTAAGGGCAAAATAGAGGAAACAGAATTGGATGCACCAAGATGAAGCTGCAATTTGTTAACTCCAACATCATGCTCCATTTCATGTGTTATGTATGTCTTGATGAGCTCAATGAATGATATATTTTTTCTGAAACTACTCAATGAATGATATTCATACTATGAATTCCCAGAGAAGAAGAGAGGAAAGCAAAAACAGAGGAGGTTATGGTATCAATAGAATGCAAAGTCTAAACCATACAAGAATATAAAATGCACAAGAGACTAAACTACCCTCAATATAATAACTATTAGGCTAAATTGCACTTTTAGCCTTCCAACTTTCATAAATTGACGATTTTAGCTACTCACTTTTAGACCCTCTCACTTTAGCCCCTTTTGCAAAACTGACATCCACATTGATTTTGACCAAGTTAGGCCGGTGTTGGGAGCCAAAATTGCATGTTTGTGTAAGTTTGGGGCCAAAATTGTCGGTTTGTGTAAGTTGGGGGCCAAAAGTGTAATTTTTCTTTCTTTGAGGAGACATAATTCAAATGTTAATTTGACATTTTATACAAATAGGTTGATTTCACATATATACATTTATGAAATTAAATTGCAATTGCAACCCATGTGATATTTGTTGGGAGTTTAAAGGATGAGGTGTGACAAGAGAGAATGTTGAAAGCAATAGGTGAAGACGAGAACTGACCACGTTTACAGAATGTATGTGTTGTTTGTGGTTGTCGTGAGATTTTGCTTGAATCTATTTAACAGGACAATGGCATCAATAGCTTCTCATCATTAAAACAAGAAAATACAGCACAAGGCAGAAATGCAAACTTTTATGTTCACCCTCTTACGATTGACACTCTTTATTCGTACCACCTTGTTGACATGCACACAAATGTGTGACACATGACCTTCTTTTTTGTGTGATGTAAACTTATAAGAGCATGATAGTGAAATGAAATTACTAAATTGTCCCTACCACATCAGCAGTGGTACAAAGTGTGTACAACATAAGGTGTGAGCCTATCATTTTCCTTCTTTTTTTTTTTTCCCCTTGTTTGGTATACAAAAGATTATTATTATTTTAGTATTTTAGACAACTTATATTTGATAAAAAAAAGTTATGTTACGGTTCAGTGAAGGACAAGAAAATTCACTTTTTGTCATGTTTCTTGCCTCAAAATTTATTCGGTTCTTGGAACGTTTTATAATCAAATACAGTACAATTGAAGTTGTCTTATGGAGTCACTTATTGTTTGACGGATCAAACGCTTGAAGTTCATTTTCACAGAGATTGTAAACGGTGGTTAAAATAGAACAATATTTTTGTGCATTAACAAAAGTACTTTATTTATTTATTTTTTTTATGGAAATTTAAATGTTTCATTGTAGTTTTGATACCCTCTTTTTACCATTTTGCAGACTTGATCTCCTTATTTGTAAGAGAAATGATATTTATACATCCACTTTGTGACAACTTTCTCTCTCATACTCACATTATCCTCTTATTCTCTCTCTTCCTTTTTCTCTCTCCATTGTTTTTAACCAATGAAAAGAGAGAAAAAAGAAGTTGTCACCAAAAGTTGTATGAAATGGTTGTTCAAATATCATTACTCTATTTGTAAAAGTTGTCAGTTTTGGTCTACCCATAATAATTTAAATTGTTCGTGTTTCCAAAATAATGGAATCACTTTAGATCAAAAATTGTAACTCTTCATAAGAACCTTTCATATACATTATAATCTTTGGCAAAGGGGTGCCTAATGAACTTTAACACCGTTTCAAGTGTATATGATCATAATCTTTGGCAAAAGGGTGTTTAATGAACCATAACATTGATTCAAGTCAAAGGGGTGCTTTCTCTCATGTGAAGGGTCATATAATGCACTATAAATACTTGACATTTGGGCATTAATTTGACACACAATTTTGGACAGAATTTTGTTACATTAACAACATTATTCTTCATCATTCTCTTACTCTAAATCATCCATCAATTCTATAATGCATGAGTGAATTGTTGGAACCATAAATCTGTAAAATACTGTTAGAAGATGCGCTTGGTGTGGTTGTGCAATACACGCCAAGAAACTCATAGTATTCCGAAGGGGATTCGCCGGTCATTCCTTATTGCATCCAATATACAGTTATTGGTAGGGGCAAATCGAACCTAAAGGTTAGTGTGATAACCCCATGCGCTTTGAGTTTTACATGCATAACCATTAAACTTTTCAGGTTTCAAGTGCATCAACATCTTCCCAACAATCAAGATATACAATAATCTTTGGAATTTATGTGCACACTTCATAATGTTCATCTTCATCATCTTCTTGATCAAGTTATTGCAGCAGACCCCCAACACAAGTTCCAACATAATTTAAACCGTGGTAAATGTTTGTTTCACAAGGATTTCCATACGATGCTTTTCTGAGGGATTTCGTCCTTGTCGAATAATAGATTTTCGTGTAGTGAGTGGTGCAACATCCAGCAATATTTTTCTTGACGTTTGCTCACAAATTGCTACCTGCATGAAAACAACTTCGTCCTTACCATGAAACTGAAAGCAAAATCAGCTATGTGACAAATCCACGACAATTCATCCTCCACGTCCTATCCCAGTCCTCACGACTTAGAACCTAGAGATCCAAAAGATCCCCTCCTTTTATCTAGGTTCTGGAAATTTTCGAGTGATTCGTTGAAGGTTGGGATCTTCTGGATTTGCAGGTTATTTGGTCGTAGAGATTATATTGAGAGATTCAACAAAGAGGTCATACAAAATGAAGACAAATCTACTTAGACCAAGACTCTTGAAGGACACCAAGTTTACGGATAGTATTGGCCTTAAAGCAACCCACGACTTCAACCATCTACTAGAAAGGGCCAATAAGTATATCAAATGTGAAGAGATATTGGAATCTAATAATGTCATTTATGGGACTCAAGACAAAAAAGGATTCGAGAACATTACCATTCCTACTACTTGTTGACAAGTAATTGCGAGGTTGTCATTCTCATACATTTCATCAAACACACAGTACAATCTATACGCAACCTAAAGATAATACTACAAAAAAATAAAGAAAAAAACATAATAGTAAAACCATAAAAACACCAACAACGACATTAAATTAAAATAGAAAGATGTCATGGTGACTTTAGAGGGGTCGCTTCGCTTGGAAGCGAATTTTGCAAGTTAGGTTGCAAACGTAGGGGACGTATATGATGTCGAGGGACTTGTAACGGTAAGAGTTAGAGTTTGTGGGACAACTGCCATAATCATCCCAAGCACACTCTTAAGCATGCAGAAAGTCCATTGTGTATGTCTTCATCGTCAAAAACATGAACTGTTCCTTCTCTTCACTGACATCACTTTTAGTAGCCTGACACAATGATGAGGAGGTCATTATAAATACAGAAAAACATGTGAAACAAACAGGTACCCGCTATGAGAGCACGACTGAACAGAGAAAAAAACACACTACATGAAGAAAAAAAAACACGCTAGTGGAATGCGACAGTGCGAGTTTTCCTGACAAGAGTAGTGTATTAACAAACGCTTCAGAGCTCAAGTCAGTAGGTGAGAGGTGCAGAATAAATGCATGCGTTGGAGTTGAGTCGTCATTTAATTTTATCAAGTATCGGGTTATGGAAGTCTGAATCCACTCATTTAATTTTGTCATCATTTGCGTTCTTAATCACATATACTCCTTGTCAAAGAAATAGGGATGTAGTAATCAAATGAAATATGTTGAAATTTTGTGGGTTGTAAAACTTTACATACTCCTACACTGAAAAAAAAATGGGAGCCAAAGAAATGACAAATAAATCAAGAATTTTCACCTCGATATCATCATGATCAGTTTAGTAGTCTGAAAAGAACAATCCTTAAGGTGTTAAATGAAGGTCTGCCACGGCTATTTGAGTCATAACATGATGGTTTTTTGAGAAACCACAACGCAACTGGAACTGAGGCTACATCGCAACCGACAATTACGCACAAACATAACTCAATGCAACTGGAATTGAGACTACATTGCAACCGATAACTACGCACAAACATAACACAATGCATATCAAAATTGCATATCTTAATAATCATCAATTAACAGAGGTTTCAAATACTTTTACAAACAGACCCAATAATCTGTAGCACATAGCCACCAAGTGAATCATCTACACCCCAAAACAGTATATATACATGAAGTTTTATACCAAGCTCGTGACAGAAAATAGAAGATTGGACAGTCTCCGTTATGGTTCTCTCGAATGTTGTAAACGCTACGCTGCAATGTTATAACACCACTATTTGACAGGACATTATACTAATTAGCGTATCATAGAGGAGAAACTGTTTGAGCTAGAGGCTTCAGAGAAAGTCATACAAGAAGGCATGTGTTTAAGGTTTGTTAGATACACCACTAAAATAGAAACATTGTTTCACCATGAGAATATCCCCAAGATACATTGTTTCCTTTCGTCCTCTCATCACTATATAGAAACACAAGGTTGGTTATGAATTACTGCTTCAACTTCACCAAGTTAACATCACTGACTTTTATACTTGACTATTAACACTTGCTTCCTAATTCTCATGTGCAGCAAAGTAACGAATTTTGAATCACGCTTCGGCATTAAAACATGGCTTGGCTATTTGAAGTTTATAGCCTATATGGACTTTAGCTTCAACTATAAAACTGATTAGCACAACTACTTGAAATTTCTTACCTATTCGAAGTTTCTTTACTACTTTTCTTAATGATCTTGATAGGACTTAATTTACTTGATATCAACTTGCAAGGGATGATAACAGTAAATATATTAAGGATAATCTTCAATATCAACAAAAGTTCTATTTACTATGGGAAATATCTTAAATACATAGGTCAATCAATATTTAACAATGACTTGTTATTTACACATGTTATTTACGCAAAAAATGTCTCAAAATTTTACCTTGCACAAAAAACGTACCTATCTTACATGAAGTTTGAGTGATTTTGTTCTACTAAACTTCATAATGAACCATGGGATGATACCATTTGATTTGTGCACTTCATATAAAGGAATGCATGATTGTCAACTATATACAATAAAGTCATGGTGAGAGAACAAAAACCTCTAATAAAGAAATAATGGAAAACTATTGCAATTTCTCAAGCTGGAGATTCGAATGACCATTGGAGAACAATGATTCATTAAGTAGCCAATACACAGAAAAAGAACAAAATAAATATCATAAACAAAAATTAACATAAAGGTTCTGGTTAGATCTCACGCTCAAATGACATAGCACCTCATCTACATACTAGCATTAAGAACGAGGTGATATTAAACTCTCAACGCAAACTTCTGGGGTGTTTTCAAAGTCAATACGCTTTGAAGTACCATCCCTACAATTGTAAAAAATATAATCGCCTATCCAATCCTCTGTAGGCTTGAGGAGCACTTGTTCATCCTTAAAAATATATACTGCCTTCCTAAAGGTTGGCCTGTACGAAATAGTGAACAATTTAGTCCAGGACTCGTTATTTCCATATTCCTTCATTATCCAAACATCATCACCACAAAACACGGTCAAGCAATCCCTAAGAACACTGAAGTGCAAAGAACATCCATCTACCTTACCGTCATTGGGCAACAAAACCTTTTGGTAAGAATCGTTCCTCATATCTAGAGAAAGAATAAAACATTGACTTTTCTCAGTGTCTTTAGAAACCAGCCAATTAATCGTGCCGCTCACACATTGGCCAGATTTCTGAATAGGGACAACAACAAAAGGGAACATTGGAATTCTTTTCCATGAATTGGAACCCAAAGTATAAACCTTCACTTCATCTTCCTTAACAAAATTACCACAGATATATTCAACTACACGTAAAACAGACACAACCTTGTAATTATCATTAACAAGATCATATCCGAAGCCATACATCATAATTTCCCTTAAAGGTAGTAGCTCTCTTGAATTTTCATCAGGGGGCAATTCCTTGAATTTTCTAATGGAAGGGTTCCACAGTCGAAACTGAACCAGAGCCGATTCTACATAATCAACAGCAAGACAGAGGATGCCATTGCATGAGCCAACAAAGTAAATAGAATGGTAAAGAGAATGCTTGAGTTGTCCGATGTCGGTGATGGTGACGTTGGTGAAGAGCGAGTCCAGTGAGTAAGACTTGAGGACGTATTTGTAAGAGTAGCTTACACAGTGAAGGGTGTGTGTGGTTGAAAGACTAAGGTGCTTCTTATGAAATTTGGTATTGGAGATTAGAGAATTCCATGACTTGCAAGAGCATCGAAGTTGAAGTAGGAGCTTCACTGGTAACCTGCTTAGGATTTCTTCAATGAGATCAAAAGGAAGAGTGGGCAGCGGCAGTGCGTGGAGTGACGGTGATGTTAGGGTTCCGGTTAATTGTCGCCTCTCCGCGAAGATTTGAGAATAAATAGTGTTGTTTTGCTTGTCGCTACCCTCGCTACCTAGAGCCATTGGACTTCTGTAACTAGTGCAGAAAACGATCGATGAGAAAGTAGCAAAAGAGGGGAGTTATATGTGTATATATATAGGGAATTTCTACGGTACATCCGCAAATTACGGTGTACCGGTACTCTCGCTTACAATTTTTATAAATTAACTATCATTTTTATGAATAAAATAGGTGTTTGTTGACATATATATTTTAGAAAATATCATTTTATAAGAAAAAACATTATTTCATTTTTTATAAAA
>Ga0228710_1004812_pt1 | contig 21229 bp, 5 predicted proteins | sample MedpolnodulmetaG_FD_177995 | JGI IMG/M metagenome (GOLD analysis project Ga0228710, IMG submission 177995) | Root nodule microbial communities from Medicago polymorpha collected in Santa Monica, California, United States - pink nodules | ecosystem: Host-associated > Plants > Roots > Nodule... | reverse complement strand
TCATTTTGTGTTTGTTGTGGATTTTATCCGCAAATATCCTTGTATACTAATATTTTTTGGTGAAGAAACCAAATGAGATATGTTAATAACAATAAAGTGTTTTATCTAGGATAAGGCATGCCAAGATAAAACAACCAAGTTCAAACAACACACAAATTAGGTTAAGGTACAAAATCCTCTTAACCTATAACCAAAATAATAATAACAACATTAGCAAATACCCAAGCATGAAAAAGGACAAAACCACAAATGATGAAAACTGTAACGCCCTACTTCTATTAAAGCGATAAAACACGCGATAATACAAATATTCAAGAAATAGACGTTACGTCTCCAATAGATTCCAAACAACATGCATATATAAAATTTCTCAACAGTCGCAGCGGATATAAACATACATCTTCAAAAGTATACATGTCAAAAATCATCGAATAAAATCTCCAAAATCCAACATATGGGCAAAATTTCAACAACAGAATAAATCCAACATAACGACGTGAAAACGGACATCCTAATCAGAGCCTAATCTAAGACTTTAACAGGTAAACAGAGAAAGCTCCCGCTATCCTCAAACAACTCACCAAGCAACTAAAAGATCACTCATGCACGCAGTCTACCCATACATACAAACAGGTAGGCGGTCAAAGACCACTGGGAGTTAGCTTCACATCAATCATAATCAACATAAATAATTGAAAATATGTATATATCAAAGAACTTCAAATAATTCAAATTGAGAGATAGTTCAACTTCAACATTATTAATCAACACAACAAATTCACAACATCATAATTATGCAACCATCAATCACATCAAACACCAAGCATCAAACAACTAGGACACATGTCAATATATTTTATGTCCCTAGACACGACTCCTACATGCATGTGGTACCGTCACCAACAACGTCTAGGTCGTCACCCCATGATGCCAACAACACATCATAATCACCTCAACTGGATATAAATATCCCACAACTATGAATGCATGAACATATGACACCATATGCACATGTTCAACAACAACTCAACAACATCATCAACATACATGCATTCACCAACAATATCAACATCATTACAAATCAACAACTCCATACAATTTCTTACAATTCAAGTAAAGGAAAAAATCCAACACACTATGATAAACATCATATTCAACACCTATCAATCATTCATACATCTTCCTATAATCATGTAAAGCTACTCACAAAAGATTTGCAAAGTATTCGGCCTCAAAGATCATTTTTTGACAAAGTTCGTCTATCATTTTACAACTTTTAAACAATTAAGACAATTGAATCAAAATCAAGTAAACCAACTCTAGTGCCTCAACTATGTATACACTTAGATCACATATGAGTGCAGTTAAGTATACATGTGCGTTTCACCGGCCAATTATGACAAAATCATCAAAATTACAAAGTTCGTCTCTCTTTATCACTTTTCCAAAAGAATCCCATTTTTAAAGCGAAACAAGTTAAAACTCAATGAAACCAATCACAACCCTTTTTAGAAATCATAAAATGAGTATACCACCTTAACCCCACCTCTTTTCCTTAAGAAAAACAACTTTCAGAAAAAACGACGTTCATGGACATTTTTCAAAAGTTAAGTTCAATTCACAAAATCAAGTCAATCCCAATCCATAAGATGTTCCAGTAGGTTAAAAAGTAAAAACAGTGATCAAACATGTTGAAAGAAGCATTTTAGAAAACTCAGATCGGCCTCCAAAACCCTAAAACGACAAAAACATGAGTTGTTGTACTGAACAACTCGCCATGACCACCAATCACTCGCCATGGCGAGCTGGACAATTTCTTCACTCGCCATGGCCACCAATTTGCTCGCCATGGCGAGCTTAGACAGACAGCTCTCGGGTAAAATTCCATTTTCACTCCAAAATCCCAATTTTGAATCCCCAATGCCCAAATTTATTTCCAAGGTTTGTCTAAACATTTATAGACATAAAAAGGCACTTAAATCCATATAAAACTTGAACCAAAACATCATTTCATCATAAATCACCATTTGACCCATTTTTGTAAAACTTTCAAAGACCAGACAAATTCACACCACAACTCTATGATTATGATTACCCAAGGTTTCAATCAGCAACAACATCATCTCATAACAACAACAACATCAATTAAACATGAATTCATCAACAATCCATCAACAACAATATCATACTCCACCAATTTTGAGCAAAAACACAAAGCATACACATAGATATAACTTGAGCATGTAATTTTATCATTAACAACTTAATTATCCTCAAATTCACATACCCAAACATTATATCAACGCATAAACACGAATTTTACCAATTAAATTCACAACAATCATTTTTCACAATTAAGCACTTATGAGTTTTAAGTAGAAAAGAGATTATACAAAAGATTATGAGAGAATACTAACCCCCTTACCTCTAATCTTCACAAAGCTAAGCTAATGCTTCACTTTACCTCCAATCCCTTGAATCTCTACCCTCTTCTTGCTCTACAAGTTCTTCTCTCTTCAAAACCCTTTTTCTCTTCCTCTAGCTCTTTCTCTCTCTACCTCTCTCAGAAGATTTTGTGAAAAGAACAAATGATTCTAAGTGACCTAATTTTCCTCAATGGCTAAGGTTTAAATAGGCTCCTCACTATTGGGCTTAACCCCTTTATGTCTTAATGGGCTCAAAACACTCATTAACCAATTATAAAGTTTTTACCCACTTACGATTAAAAGTTATCGAATAGTTACCGGCTCTTAACTAATTATCACAACCGACTAGTAACTTGGTAAAAATATAATTCCCACTTAACACACTAAAAGTAATTCTCACAGTGAAATTACTAATTTACCCCTTCTCACAAAATGACCAAAATACCCTTATAACGCCAAATTCCACTAATCCCAACTAAAAAACACATAGAGGCAATTAATCACATACAAGCATACATAAACACACATAAATAAATAATAAAATAAATCTAGCGAAAAACAGGCTGTTACGGTAACCAAAAGCAATACTAATCAATTTTCCCTTCAACCACAAAAAAGACAACAACTTGATTTTGTCCAAAAGATTTTGAATTCTCTCTTCCTTATTTCTGAAAATTCTGCTGCTTCGTTCCTTCCAAATCACCCAGATGTAGAAAAACCAAATTAACTATAAAATAGAACGACTCAACCTGGTGCTATATGATAAATGAAAAAATTGAATACAATGAGCCATAATGCTAAACGGTTCCACAGTAGAAATACCAACCCAACTACGGACCTGTTGTCAAACATTGTTGAAAAATTGCATTTAGAAAACAAATGATTTGCAGTTTCTATCTCCCCACATCCTCCCGCACAAAGTTGAGAAGCATTAGGAATGTATACCCCTTCTAAATAGATTATCCTTTGTAGGAAGTCTATTTTAAAAGAGACGCCAAGCTAATAAAGAAACCTTCATTGGAACCTCTTAATGCCAAAGTAACTCCGAGCCAAAATTATCTAATTTCTGAACCGAGGAAGACAAATAATGATACACACCCTTCACCGAATAACCAGTACTAACTCCTCCTCCAAACAAACAAACAACCTTCGCCGCCACTTCCAAACCTCCCCTCTCTCCTCTCAACCTACATAAAACATACTTTCTATCATCAACCACCGATGATCAAACAACTCAAACAACCTATACTAATATTTTATATCCATGTTATTTGATATACCTTCCCATTTTTTTATATCCATACACAAATTCCATTATTTTATTTTAAATTTGTGTAAGAAGAGAAAATTCGAAAAAGCAACATTATTTTAAATTTTTGGAAGAAGAGAAAATAGGAAAAAAAAAACAACATTAAATAAAAAAAATAGAAAAATTAATAATAATTTTTTTTAAAGAGTTTTTTTTTTTTTATAAAACTGGTATTTCCTCACAATTATCCTTTTATGTTTTTTTACAACCTGTGTGTCAATTCTATGATGCACAAGTGAGAAAGTTCTTCTATCATTCATAAGCTAGTTTCAACTCTTGAAACAATAAATCTCATTGTTAAATTAAAGGAGATATGATGTGATTTATAGATTAAATGGTAACACTTGTGTGTGGTGTAAGACCATTTCATTTGTGCATCTTATAAAAATGTCATTATGTACACGTGAACATACCTCAATTGATAGAGACAATAGATTATTATATGCAAGGGCTGGAGTTCGAACCCCAGACACCCCACTTATTCACCTGAAAAGATGAATTATAGCCATGTTATTAAATTTTTAAGTTAATAGTGCTTTACCCCCTATAATATATGTCATTTTCGATTTTCCCTATGTAAATTATTTTTATAGATTTCGTCCTAGTAATTTGAAGATTTTTGGTTTTGAACCTTGATGAATTTTGACTGTACAAAATCGATGATATGACATGGGGTAAACTGAAATTTGCTCAAATTAACAGGGGGTAAACCAAAATTTGCTAAAATTACAAGAGGGTAAACTGAAAATTGCTCAAGTTACAGGAGATGAAATTTTCCCTGAAGGATCAAAACCAAAAAATCTTATAATTACAAGGACGAAATCCCAAAAAAAATATAGGGAGAAAAACCGAAAATGACTTATATTACAGCGGGATAAAACATTGTTAACTTTACATAATGCCATTATATAAAAACAACAACATTAATTAATTAACTCTTAAATACTTTTTATCAAACATCTTTTCAAAATAAATTTGAGTAAAATACACTCCCCTCCTTTGAAAAATGCTTAAATTACACTTTCATCCACTCTTATGTTAAAATATATATTCCCCTCTCCTCTTTTGTAAAACATAGAGTAAATTACACTCCCCTCCCCTCAAAGATGCTTGAATTACACTCCCCTCCCCTCTTATGTTAAAATATACACTTCCTTCCCTTGAAAAATAAAAGTTATACTCCCCTCTCCCATAAGATGCTTGAATTACAGACCCTCCTTTAATAATTAAATATGCACTACACTTTAATCTATTTTAACATGATAATTTTTTTTAATGATATATACTAATTTTGAACCACCATATAAGAAAAATAATTTCATTTCTTTATAGTTTAAATGCCAATGATAATTAAAGTTAAATATTTTGCTATTAATTTTATAATCTAGAGTGTAAAATTAACTTTTAAATAACCATATTTTATTGTCTTTAGTAATTTTTCACATATTTAAATTTTATTTTGAGTTGTTTCATATTTTATAATAGGGTTTAAATCTATATATGTTAATCAAATTGTGAAAAAAATAGCGAGAAAATATGTATTCAAATTTTGGTTATATTAAAATAGATCCGCAATACTATTTATTTTCGAAGTGTATTACATTATTATTTTTTTGCTAGATTATTAGAAATAAAAAAAATCATTGAGGGAGTAAAGTGTAGATTTTAACATAAGAGGGGAGGGGAATGTAATTCATGCTTCTCTTAAGGGAGGGGATTGAAATATTTTCTGATATGTTTTGAATAAGAGAGGAAGAGAGTGTATATTTTAACATAATAGAGGAGGGGAGTGTAATTTAAGCATCTTTAAGGGGAGGGGACTGTAATTTACTCTAAAACATATTAGAAAATAGGGTTAATGGTGCTTTACCTCCTGTAGTATAGGTCATTTCCAGTTTTCCCCCCTGTAATTTTTTTTTTGATCTACCCCCTTGTAAAAAAATTGTTTTGGAATACCCACGAATAGATCATTCAAAAACGAAAAATTTATGCAAAAAAAACATGGTTTTTGAATAACCTATTAGGGGGTATTCCAAAACAATTTTTTTTAAAGGAGGGGTAAATAAAAAAAATTATAGGGGGAAAAAATCGGAAATGACCTATATTACAGGGGGTAAAATACTATTAACCCTAGAAAATATTTCACTCCCCACCCCTAAAAGAAGCTTGAATTATATTCTCCACCTCTCTTATGTTAAAATCTAGAGTCTACAATTTTCTCCCGTAATAAGTTTTTTTTATTTCTAGTAATTTATCAAAAGTAAAAATCGAACACACTCCGAAGAAAAAGTATCGTGGGTCCACTTTAAAATAATCAAAATTCAAATTCATATTTTTCCCTATTTTTAATTCACAATTTCATTAGCATCTAGTTTTAAACCTTGTTATAAATTATAAAATATAAAATAACACAAAGTAAAATTAAAATGGGTGAAAAATTACTAAAGTCGATAAAATATGATTATTTAAAAATGAATTTTATATTCTAAGTTATAAAATTAATAACAAAATATTTAAATTTAATCATCATTGACATTTAAATTACAAATAAATGATTTGTTTCTTAAATGATGTTTTAAAATTAGTAGATATCATAAAAATATTTATTTATGTTAAAATGATTAAATTGTAGTGCATATTTAATTATTAAGGGATGAAGTTGTAATTCAAGCATCTCATGGAGGAGGGGAGTATAAGTTTTATTTTTCAAAGGAATGGAGTATATATTTTAACTTAAGAGGAGAGGGAGTGTAATTCATGCTTCTTTTAATGGATGAGTGTGTAATTTACTCAATAAATTTATCCTTAGCAACTCAATTTTTTTAATTTAAATTTAAATTCAAATTTACACCATAATTAGAAGGAATTCGAAAATCTAACCGACTATAACTACCTATTTTAGTTGAATATTTTTTGTTAAAATAATTTTATTTTAAATTTAGATAATAGTTATTATGAAACATTCTTATAAGAAAAAAAAACAAACCAAAAACAACTTATATTGCAATAAACTCCAATACCACTAATCTCCAAAACAATCCTCACAAAGCATTAAAGCTTCAGATAGCAAATAAAACTTGGGAATATTTGTTTTCCAATGAGCAAAATGGTATTAATGCGAGTACAAGGGTTAATTAATAAAAGCTTACCGAGGCATTATTGTGCAGTGCCAAAGACAAATTTAGCCACGATAAAACCTTGTACGAGACCAATGAACTTACCGAACATTAAAAAAAAATACTTGAGGAACATTTTCTGCATTTCCGCATCCACTAGAACACTGATTTTGATCTTCCTTCAAAATACCTCTTTTGATCAAATTATCCTTGGTCAGAATCTCTTATTTTGTAGCATCCTCTAAGCCAAAGATATCACCTTCAAATAAACTGATTTATTCCACACATCCTAATATCCTTGCTTCTGTACTGAGTACACGTCGTATCTGCTAGTCAAATTTAAATATGAACCGACACTTTTTAGAAATACCTAGAAAAGCTCTCGTGCAAAATGTCGGGAACCACCCACATTTAGGCTAAAGCAACCATACAAGTGAGAGACTCTCCGCACTCTTACCCAAAACTTTAATGTAATAGGTTTTTGTCATTTTGTGTCCTCTAACTTATAAAGTGTTTAACCTCCACTTCGATGTGGTACATATAACGCACACTTGCACACAACACTTCCCTCAAGTGAGTCCATCATTTCATAATGCTCTCCCCTCAAGCGGAAGTTCTTTCATCCACAAGTATTTTGCTTGTACCACCGTTGCTGATTTTTCCCCATGGAACCGACCGCCCGCAAATACTTGCTTGTACATCCATTGCCGCTTTCTTCGTGGTGGAGTCTACCACCTGAACACCTTTTCAGGAAGACTTTTGATGCAAGGAGTTGGTTGTACCCTTCGTCGAACCAGACTCTGATACCACTGTTGGGTCATGAGGGGAGCCAGGAGGACCACCCACATCTAGGCTAGAGCAACCATACAAGCGGAAGAAACGCCACACTCTTACCCAAAACTTTAAGGCAATAGGTGTATGGGTCCTCTCACATATAACTCACACTTGCACTCAACAAAATAGAGGTGTAAACTTCTTCCAATTATTGGTAGAAAAAAACATTTTAGATAATAAATTGTTAGATAAATAGATAGTCTTAAAATCGTGGTTGGGCCTAAGTCCTAACACAACCCCACAAAACATGCATGTGAGGTGAGAATTGCCCCTACTTATAAACGCATTGTCAGGTCATCTTCTATCCGATGTGGGACTCTTAACAGATAGTTCCATTGACTCGCTGTTTTAACGTTGGTTATTGGCTTAATGAATTGCAGGGACTGGGCTTGTTAACATTGTCGGCTATGCTGCCTTCCATTACATTTTATTCTCCTCAGTCACAAGTAATGTTATTCTTCTTCTCACTCTATCTAGTTGCCATTGGACAAGGTGGACATAAACCTTGTGTTCAAGCTTTCGGGGCAGATCAATTTGACGAAAAACATCCTATGGAGCATAAAGCTAGAAGCTCATTCTTTAATTGGTGGTATTTTACTATGGTTGCAGGTGCCTCGGCAACACTTTTAATCTTGACTTATATACAAGACAACTATAGTTGGGTTCTTGGATTTGGAATACCTTGTGTTGTAATGATCATTGCTTTGACTGTTTTCTTGCTTGGAACAATGACCTATAGGTTTAACATTAAGGATAATGACAATAGTCCTTTTCTTAGAATTGGTCGAGTATTTGTTGCGGCTGTAAGAAATTGGCGAAATACCTTATCAACGTCGGATATTGATGAGGAATGTGATGGACTACTTTGCTGCCGTCAAAGTTCTGAACAATTCAAGTAAGAATAACAATGCTAATTTCTGTTTGTTTTTCAATATTATGTCTAGCAGGTTATTCTTAAAGCAGCAAATATGATGAAATACATTATAGGACTCATGTTGAATTCGTCTTTGTGGTTTTACGAAATGCATTCTATGAAACATATTATAGTAACGGTTACACTGTAATAATCAATTCTAGCATTGAACTTAATTCTTATTGTTGATTATTGTGGGTGCCATCTCGAAGGAATTTACAGTATATATATGGATTTGTTCCACATGTGGTACAAATACTCAATAACATATTTTAAGACTGATCTTATTTTCGTTTGTTTCTTTCATGATTAGTTTCAAAATCAAACTTAGAATAAGTATTATGTTTGAACGGGTCATTATGTTTTATATCCGATCTACCATTTTCACCTAGCAAATTAAATGCAACCTTAAAATTCAGTTAAGTTTTCTCTAAAAAGAATATGTCGATTCGTTTTCTGATAAGGTGACAAAACACAGAGTACTAAGCTGGGTAGATATCACTGTTATCTAATTAAAGGTTCATCCTAGACAAAGCTGTGAAAGATTATGTCATGTTTGGATAGACAGCTTAATTAAGCATGTATAGTATAAGAGTTTGTCATTTAAGTGATTATGTACAAGTGATTTCTATAACAAATGATGAAAGAAAGTCAAACTATTTTGACTTGGCTTGTATTTTTCTACATTTGCAGCTTCCTCAACAAGGCATTGCTAACACCAAAGGGATCCAAAGACGATGATAAGTGTAGCCTTGGTGAGGTGGAAGAAGCAAAGGCAGTACTAAGGTTGATTCCAATTTGGGCTTCAACTTTAGTTTATGGTATTATCTTTGCTCAAATATTTACATTCTTCACCAAGCAAGGGAGTTCTATGCAGAGAACAATATTTCCTGGTTTCAACATACCTCCCGCTTCTCTTGGAATGATAGGCGGTGTTGCAATTGTTCTCTTCAGCCCTATCTACGACCGTTTATTCGTGCCACTAGCAAGGAATATAACTGGAAAACCCTCAGGTATCACAATGCTTCAAAGAATTGGCACTGGAATTTTTCTATCTATATTCACAGTAGTGGTTGCAGCCTTTGTTGAGATGAAAAGACTAAAGGTAGCACAAGAGCATGGTCTTGTTGATGATCCAAATGCAATTGTTCCAATGAGTATATGGTGGTTGGTTCCTCAATACTTTTTGTTTGGAGTATCTGAGGTTTTTACAATTGTTGGTGTTCAGGAGTTTTTCTATGATCAAGTCCCAAATGAACTAAGAAGCATGGGACTTGCACTCTATTTGAGTATTATTGGTGTGGGAAGCTTTCTTAGTGGATTTCTCATTTCATTGATAGAACATTTTAGTGGCAAAGATGGTCATGAAAGTTGGTTTTGTGACAATATCAATAAGGCACATCTTGATTACTTTTATTGGCTACTTGCTGGATTAAGTGTCATGGGGTTTACTTTGTTCATTTACTTTGCAAAATCTTACATTTATAATCACAAAGGTATCATCTCATAAGGATAGACATTGATTAATTTTCATAATATGTCATATTTTATACAAGTAGTATAGATATCCGTACTTAGCACATGTTAGAATTTCATGATACTGAAAAATTAAGTAAAAATGTGGTATTATATTCATTTGTCCAGTTCCTCTCCGTTTAATGAGTTGATCCACACCAGTGATAGCTCTCTCATAAGGTCTAACGATGGTATGATAGCTCGGTTCAACTTTGTGGGGAAGAATGATTGATTCATGATGGTTGATCTCGAATGCGGAGAGTCTCATACTTGAGTGAAAAATAATAATGTGTCAAGTGTGAGTTAAAGTTCTGCATTGGATGCAGGAGTAGATGTTGAGCAAACATATAAGTGATATGACCCATATACCTAATTCCTTAAGGTTTAGGGTAAATATGTGGTGTCAAACTCACTTGTATGGATTCTCTTTGTCTAATTTGATGATCAAACTCAATGTAGAATCTCTCAAAAGTCACAAATTAATTGTTTATTTAGTTTTTGGATGTCATTTGTTTACTTTTTTTATCTTAAAATTTAGTTTTTAAATGTCATTATCTTTTATGTGAATTTTTTCATTAAACTTTTCTATTGTACAAATCATTCAACCTTTATTATTTCAAATTCATTCACTTTTGAACTTTATGGCAAGTGACAATGCAAAATTGCAGATGTGTTATGTTGAGATGACAAAATACATGCTTATTAGACAATTAAATTTAAGTGACTTTTTTTAATTGAATCAAATTTTTTAGAAAAATAATTATCCAAAAATCTCCAACTCCAAAATTACCGAAAACTCACTATTTTATATTCTCTCATGAACCTAGCACAATAATTATTTTTCCCTTATCTTGTCTCATGTCCACATTCTTTTTTTCAATATGATTATTTATCCAACCCAATTTCGCATCTATATACCTGATTCCTTAAAGATTTGAATGAAGATGTGATGTCAGTCTCATTTTTGTCGAACACACATGTGTCTTACAACGGCTCTGCATTTACCCACCTCTATAAATAGGAGGCTCCTCGCAGCCTTCAAGGGAGAATCTCTTTCACTCTCAAACCTCCTATTCTAAACCTCTACTGACTTGAGCGTCGAAGTGTCTACCGGTACACACTCACTATTCGGTCCAACGCTCACTGAAGTACTCTCACCTCCGTAAACCTTCGCATTCAAGAAAGCGCCGACAGCCACCTTCTAATCGGTATGATCAGATGCATTATCCATCAAATAGTTCTTATGTATGTAAAAAAATTGGTCAAATGATAAGAATCTACCTACATGGTAATCAATTAGATGAAGTACTAGACCGCTTAGATTTAAACTAAATTTAAAAGTTTCTTCTACAATTTCTATCAACTAAGTACTGGACCACTTAGATGGTTAAGAGTGACGACTCTTAGATTTTGATTTTTGTTGTTATGTTTAGATGCTTTGATTATTTAATTTTTGTATTTTTTTTAACAAATAAAAATGAAATATATTAACAACAACAGAGAGTCTTTAGTAGTACAAGGTATGTCAAGAAGAACCTAAAAAGTTTACAATCAAACAATAGTAACTAAAGGAAACAAAAATAAGTTAGTTGATGCCCATACAAACAAAATGGCTTAACCACCACATATGAAAGTTTGAACAAAGATTGATATTATAAGTTTTCAGCTACCAAAAAAAATGCAACTTGACTTTTTCTAGCAGCTGATGAATTGTACTTTTCTTATTCTTGAAAACTCTATTATTTCGCTCATTCAACCCAAACACAACATAACCAAATAATCTTCATGAAAGAACGATGTGTTCACGAGCCACCAAAGGAGTCAACAAACTGAACAACATGATCCTGAAGAGAGTTCAGGTCGGTTGATAAGATGGGGGGGGCGAAATAAGGACAGAAGAGAAACAAATGGTGAGCCGTCTCTAAGCCTTCACAACTAGTCACGCGTAATTGAGAGTCATGAGAAATAATGTCACGCGTCACCAAATTATCTTTAGTCGGAAGCCTGTTCTGGAGAAGTCTCCAAGCCAAAATAAAAACCTTGAGAGGGACCTGTTTATGCCAAATGAGAACTGAGATAGGTGTAACATTATAAGATTCTTTGTAGTGAGCAATTTATACGCACGCTTAACCGAGTAACCATCACAATGATCATACCTCCACTGCCACTGATTTATAAAATTAGACTGCAAAGAAATATCTTGAAGTAAACTCTTACACTCCTCTGACAATTTATAAATTCTCTCAATCTTAACACTTGTAGTACTTTAATTGTTGGGTTTAATAAATATCTTATTTGCCCTCTTAAAAAATCTTATGAAATTTCCTGAGCACATTCAAAATATATAATAGTTGTTAACTTATAAAATTTGAAAAATTTAATAATTTATTTATAATACCTAAATTACATTCAAATAATTTCATATATTAAAAAATATAGACAATATATTAAATTTATTATTTTTTAAATATTTATGTTCTAAGATTATCCTTCAATTAGTATTTTAGTTAAACAATGAATACCAAAACTTATGTATAAATAAATTATGAGTGTTTCTTAAATAAGGGGCACCATCCCCATTCCTCAATGATGTGGAGAGGACAGCTTTGCTTTCTTTTATTAGAGATTTACCTTCTTTTTTCAAGGGAACTTAAGGGTGGTTGACCTATGCTATACCTTTCTTTTGGGTCCATTTTTTTTTTCCTTCTGTTTGTTCTTCTTTTTACTTTTTTCTTGCTTTTTAAAGGTTTTGGTTTGGTCTCCGGCTTGTAGTATATGTATTTTTTCTTTTTTAATAAAATATTATGAGTAGGCGGCATAAGATGAAAGTATTTGTTTTTATTCGGACTCACTCTGATGCCTTATTTATATTTTTGCCTTATCCAAAAAAAAGTAATTTGAAGAATAAGAACCTATATTTAACAACAATTTGTTTTAAATATTTATAAAAAATAAATTGTTCTAAATAAAACATATATTTACTGACATATAGCTACAGGTTGTAAATTCGAAGTACGTAGATATCCATTCATTATGAATATTTAATTTTAGAGATGGTACTTGAGCATTGACTTTAAAATTTTAATGCATGCTCGTTTATTGCGTTGTGTGTGTATATAAATAAAATTTATAACATAGAAATATGTAATCATTCAATCCCTAAAAAAAAAAAATACGTGATTCAAATTTGTACACTCATTGTTCTATAAAAGTATCCTTCATTTTCATAATACCTTAATGGGAAAAAACCACATTATTTTCAATTAAAGAAAGAGTTCAACACTCTTTCACAACCACCCTAACAAGAAGGACAGATCAAGAAGCAAGTTGAGTGGTGACTTTTGTGGCTCAAGAAGTAATCAATACATAAACGCAAACAACTTATTTTTGTTGAAGAAAATTTGGTTCAATGGAGGAATACAATGACGTTTTGTTAGAAGCTCAATTAGATGATCTTGTAGATGGTGCTGTTGATTATAGAAGACAACCTGCCATCAGATCCAAATCTGGTTATTGGCGATCCGCTTGGTTTATCATAGGTAATACTTGCTTATACTAACACACAAATTCATGTTATCTTTTATTTTTTAAGCCAAAGATTGAGTGAAAGGGGTCACCTGCTACAGCACCATGGTCTGGTTATTATATATTAAAAGAAAAAAAAGCTATTCATAGTTTGTCGGGCCATTGTAGGAACAAGTACCAAAACTTGCATATCATGATGCTTGTTCTTCTGAATTAAGCTATTCTCCGGCATTGATGTAGTCTGTTTTTAATGGACTATTTTAATAGCAGAGAACTCTATTGCACCGACACTTCTGATTGAAAACGTGTCCCTGTCTTTAACACGTGTCGTGTCCGATACTGATACAACACCAACACTTATAATTAAATTTAATTATGTCATTTTCTCAAAATTTGATTGGTGTCAACGTATTCGTGTCAATATCGTGTCATGTGTTCATGTTTGTGTCTGTACTTCATAGACAGATGGATCAAACTCATAATCAGCTCTTGTCGTTTCGATTCATATTTTATATTTAAAAAAATAATAATACAGAACTAAATAATTCACATTTTATTTTATTTGTGTTTCTAAATGCAACGAGAATTTAAATGAATTATGAATGTTACTTTAGGTGTGGAAGTAGCAGAGAGGATATCATTTTATGGGATTCAAGGGAACTTGATATCATATCTAACAGGACCACTCAAACAAAGCACTGCAACTGCTGCTAAGAATGTGAATGTTTGGTCTGGAACTGCTTCTCTACTTCCTCTCTTAGGTGCTTTCATTGCTGATTCTTTTCTTGGACGTTACCGCACAATCATACTCGCTTCTCTTATCTATATTTTGGTTAGTTCAATTCTTCACTTTCTACCTTTTTTTCTTCTTTCACTTCTCTTATCTATATTTACAGTGAATAAGTGGGATTCGGGTTCGAACTCTGATCACTGCATATATTATGTAATGTCTTTACCAATTTAGTTAAACTCACGAGGACTATTACATATTTTTCTACTACCTAAAAAATATATTAGATTTGCCTTTAACTATAGGATATATTTAAATAAATTATGTTATAGAAAATGATGAAGAATCATATGGAAGTCTCTAGATATAGAGAATACTAAAGAATTTTAGGGAAGCTTCTAGACATTCTACTAAATAAGATAAAATTAAGTACTTGGGAAATCTTAACTTTTCTAGATCCTTCTAGTCATATGAACTAGAATATCCCTATCTCTAAACTTTTCTATGTAGTAAATGCTTCTAGATCTCTCTATTATGTCATGTGGAGTCTCACTAGAGTAGTATAGATAAGGCTCATCACCATGTTTTTGGCATATTCAAGCATTAATGCATTCAAAAAATAATAACTTTCTTTTAGCAAATTAGATAGTTTCTCTAAATTCATTATGGGTGTGTTTGGTAAAATTAAGTTATAAGCTAGCTGGTAGCTGATAAGCTAGCTGGTAGCCTGGCTGATTGAAATTAAAATATTTGGTAAAATTAACTTTTGAAATGACCGGAAAATATAAAATGATATAAAAGTAAACATGTGTTTAATATGTTATAAATTATATTTATAAATATTTTTAACTAATATATTATCTTAATAATTTGAATGTATTTTAAAGTATTTTTTTTCTTTAAAATGATAAATGTGATATATGATTTAATTGAGATTATCGTTAAGAAATTTTGTTTGACTTCTTTATCATATATTTTTATTTTAAGGAAAATTATTTCTTTCTATTTAAATTGGTAAATATGTTCAAACAATAAAATAATGATAAATATCTACATATGGATTTTATAGAAAGAAACCTATATCCCAAAAAAAAAACCATATAAAAAAAAGTTCAAACCTAAGAACAATATTTCAACCAATTGAAACATTAAAAAAAATTCAAATAGAAAGCATCATAACGTGGGAAGTTATTATTAAAGGTTATAAATAGAAGAAAATATAAAAAGCTACCAACTATAAGCTCAAAAGCTACTTGAAATAGCTTATCAAAAAACGCTATAAGCTAGTGGAAAAAGCTTTTTGCCAAACACATCTTATTATATCAAAACAAGCTTATAAGCTAGTCCAACAAGCTATATGCTGGCTTATTCGTATTACCAAACACATCCTATCTTTTCTTCTGTCTCTGAGCTAAATTTGGTGTCAGAGTAGGTTACGATACCTCAGAGTTGAGTTTGAGCAAAGAAATCAATAGAAATTATGTGAGTTTTCAAGTGAGCAAAGAGTTGCTTTCCCAAAATATCACATTGAGGCATTTGTTCGCAATACTAACACCTTAAACAAAACAACCACGCACCACCATGATCTTCATTAAAAAAAGAAGATCACATACCACCATTATCAAGAAGCCACCTAGAAAACAAAATGAAAAATAATTTCATGAGATTTAGATGAAAGAAAGGAGGTTACAAATTCAACTACTACAGGAGACTGTCAACGCCCAACAAACCTTATTGGAAGCACAACAAAGAAGATTCGAAGATAATAGCTTTAGTGGTGACTCTTCATCATCTAGAAGTAGTCGCTCACACCGACGTCAACTTTGGATGAACGATATTAAAGTATACATTCCATATTTTGAAGGGAAACTGCAACCCAATGAGTTTGTGGATTGGCTGCAAAATGTTGAACATGTATTTGAGTATAAGGAGGTTTCAAAGGAGCAAAAGGTGAAGATTGTTGTTGTCAAGCTAATGAAACATGCTTTAATTTGGTAGGAAAATCTTAAAAGGAAACGTAATTGTGAATGGAAAAGCAAGATCAACACGAGGGATAAAATATGTCAGAAACTAACTTGTAAGTATTTTTACTTTCTCATTATTATCAAGACAGTTTTACCCGACTATAATTATAGAAAAAATATTTATACCATTCTCTTTCCTCCACCAGAAAGCATATTGATTCTCACAAGCCACTAATCCATCAACCCATTTACTCATTTAAATACCAACATAATACAATTATAGAGAGAAATACCAAGACAACCAAATGTTTCTTGTGTCAATGGTATGACCACCTAGCCTTAGAAAAAGAGGAATTTGAGTCACTTAAAGTTTTAGTCACAAAGAACCATTCAAGAAGAAAACAAAGTTATACATGTCTCGTCCAATTCCTAAGCCACCTTAGGAAGATGTTACTATTGATTTTCCCTTGGATTACGTTGGACTCAACAACTGAATGATTCTAAAATGGTAGTCGAAGACATGTTTTCAAAAATGGTTAAATTCATCTCATTTCAGAAGGTTACAATTGTTGCCTTGAGGACGAAGAAAGAAATCATGACTCGAGGACGAGTCTCTTCTAACCCGAGAAGAATGACGAAGAATCATATGGAAGTCTCTAGATATAGACAATACAAAAGAGTATTAGGGAAGCTTCTAGACACCATACTAAAGAAGATAAAATTAAGCACTAGGAAAATCTCAACTTTTCTAGATCAGTCTATTATGTAATGTGGAGCATCACCATATGTTTTGGCATATTCAAGCGTTAAAGCATTCAAACAACAACAACTTTTTTTGAGCAATAGAGAGTTTCTCTAATGTCACTACCTTTCCTTTTGTCCTTGATCCATTATGTGAATGAAGAAAGTTGTTTGTGATATCAACTCTAATGGTCAATACATATTTAAATAAACACACATAAAAAGGTGGAAATGTAGTGACCCAAAATCGATCCTGATAATCCCCATTAAATATTATTATATATTTTTTAATTGTCAACTAATTATATATATAAGGTTAAATGTAGTATTACATTTTACTATGAAATAATTGTAGTGGATATTACCCTGACCCCTGTATATATAGAAAATCCCCTTGATAAATGTACAAGAAGAATTAAGAAAAGCTGTTTTTACATGCAAGTCTTCCATTTCATGAAATCCCATTTTCCTTATACATATACAATGGAAGATTCTTTTTCATGGTTTTCTTGTTTCTGTACTGAGTACACGTCTATCTGCTAGTTAATTTTGATAAAGTTTTAAAACTCAGCCAAAGATTAATAGATACAAATTATAGCATATCATTTAGAAATAAGAGAAGAAATAAGAAATTGTGTACCTTTGAATTAGGTTGATGAAGGATAACTGTCATAAGGATGAGAGGGATGACTACCCTCACTCCGTTTAGCACCAGAATGTTCAGAATCGTTTAACCGTCTAATGGGATGACGTTTAAATAACTAAACGGCTGAGGGCAGGGACCTCTCATTGGACTTAGTTAAATGGTCCAACCCATCACGGTCCATTTAAAAAGAATAGCCCAATCACACATATTCATCAACTAATTTATATTATAACATTAACTTATAATAATTGATTATTGTGAATCCATAATTGATTAATTAAATAATTAATCCAACAATCTTCCACTTGGATGACAATACTCAATTACTAAAAAAATATAAAATTTAAATATTAAAATATATGCATGGTCAAAGCACTAATTCGAAAGAGAAGTAAACTTTAATACTGCAGAAATTAAATCTGATAGAGAAAACAAATCATACAGGTCAAAGACTTACTTTCCAAACAAATGATGAATTTATAGTGACACACTTGAATTAAAAAAAAATGTGTCATTAAAGAATGGCCCAAGCATTTTAAAAATGCTACAACAAACTCCCACTAACCCAAAATATCATAGACTTAATCAAATCATTATGAGTTAGAATACTCATTTATATAAGTCTGTGGTTAGTGGTTCTGCCAATGAGTTTTCAATTCTATAAAAGTCATATATCCACATAGGTATAAGAATAGTAATTACTTATAGGGATAACCTGTAAAGAGAGAGTAATTACATTTAGTCAAAATCGATAAATGTTGTACGACATTCAATTAATTTAGCAAAAAAAGTGACTATGAAAATCCATAAGAAAATAGAAAATTCAATAATCTTCAAATCGGATCAACATAGACACTTAGTTTAAAGAAAAAAATGTGGATTAATGTGGCCACTAGAATGTCAATAATGAAAGAACATTTATGATTATCTCAGTTTATAAGCACTTCAAGAACACAATATCATACTCGATAGGAGTATTGATGTTATGCATTGTACTTATTATTTATGACCTCATAAAATGTGGAATGTTGGTAAAAGAGAAACACAATATATATTTGCATGTTAAGAGGTTATTGTGCATATTCCAACAAAATTGACTTAAACATCCAATTATGATGCTTATTGAGATAAAAAGAATTTTAATATATATCTCAATATATTAGAATGAGACTATGTTTAAAGTCTCTTAAGTTGTGTCATATTTTATAGTGTGCACAAGAGTATATGGCAATGACAAGAATAATATTGTGTACACATTTCTCTTGATCTCACATATATATAAACAAGAGTGGGATTTCTCATTTGAGCTCATAATATATAGTGTTGTGTACACACTCCCACTGATCCCACATATATATAAACAAGAGTAAGTGGCATTCTCATTAGTGATCACTGATATAAAAATATTATAATAATGTAATATTCAACAGTGGGATACTTAATTGCTAGTGCAAAATTATTAACATAAGTGGTTATATAATTTAACTAACAGAGTTTCATGAACTCAACCACATATTTTGCACATGAGCATAGCAGAATTATTAGCACAAGTGGTAACTCAAGGATAATATGAAACCTCCATAATTACATATTTTATCAATGACAGATATTATCAAAAATTGGGTTTCGTAGTTAACAACATATTCTGCATTTAGAATTGAGGAGAATATAAATTTTCATTTAAGGATTTTATAACACAAGATCTCCTTTTTTACAATTGAAATTCCAAAGAATTTTATAAATATAGTAACTTTTAAATGATAGAGTATGATAATTATATAAAAGGTTTATCATCATATGAGTGAGATAAGTCTCTAGTATTATAAAATAAGATATGAGACTCTATTCACAATTTTGGTAACTCACTCAAAACTCAAATGCTACAATTAGAATTACACACATTGAGAAAAGATTAGGTTACATGCGGCGGAAATACATGAGACTTATATTTTATTAGTATTGAGGATATAAGAGAAAATAGTCATAAGCTTCCATAAGCATTAAAGAATAACAATAGCATAATTAATATCTTTAATATAAGTCTCTACAATAATTTCATATCTAAAGTTATGAAACAAATAAATATATTTGTTTATGAGATATAGTTAGTTGACATGTAGAATTTTTCTCGTTTGTTGAAGAATGATATTTTCTCCACTTGGTGGAGAATGATAGTTAAACTATCTTACCCACAAAAGGATGATTATGTTAAGTAATATCATACCGATAGGGTATGTCAATCACGTTACACAATGCATAGTAATGATTCTCCCACTTGATAGAGAATAGATAAAGATAGTTGAATTAAAAGGTTTGAAAGATATTTTAAATAAAATATTCAACTATTTCTCTATCACAGAATTATCATGTTAAGTAACGTCACGCCGATAAGGTATGTCCATCACTCACACAACAAAGGGATAGTAACAATCCAAAATATTTATATATATAAAAAATAACATTTAGGTAGAAATTTAATTCAAAATATAATAATATTGGATTGCAAAATTTATACAATTTTCTACATGTCTTTTAATAGAGTAACTTACTTATTGTAATCTCATTCGAGAACCTTAAGGATAATAATAAGTAAGAACTATATCATCACAATGTACAATTCTTATGTCTCAAAAATTAAACATTGATAGAGTATTCTAATTATAATTGACATAAGTATAAACATTTTAGGTACACTGAATAATAACAATTGTATTAATAACAACACACCGATAAGGTATGACCGTCACCAATACAATGCTAATCTATTTAACAAAATTCGCATAATTGTACTCACGATAGGTTAGATTACAATTATACAAATTAATGTTTATGCTTAAGAGAATATGATACAATAATATCATGCATAAACAATTGTACTTAATTTACTCAACTTCGGTCATATTTAAATAATAGAAAAATGTGCTTAACAATATTTTAAATTAGCACATCATAAATATAACTTTAAAATTTCTTTTATATGAAGTAGTATAATAACAAAAGTTATTATTTGGAATACAAGTGTGTCAAATATTTTTCTAATTTATCCAGAATAGAACTCTTAGAATAAAATTTTAAATACTCCCACTATAAATTAGAATTAGAATATAAATACAAATGAAGTATTATAGTAAAATATATAAGAATTATAGAGTTCTATTTAGAATATTCTGGAAAAAGGATTTCACTTCTATATAGGATATCATAATTGCACAACAAAAGAGAAGAATGAATAAATGTTTTCATATGTGCAATAATATTCGATAAGTCACAAGAAGATAAAAATAATTAAATCACGACTTACCTCACAGTGTGTGATATGCATCCTTATACTTAGAGACAATGATTTTTGATGACTTATCGAGAATATCTTATAATATAATCATCTCAAAATAATCATGAATAGAGAATAAGCAATTATAAATAAACATATGTGAGACTCTAATTATAAATCAATATGATTTATATAAGAATTCAGATGTAAGGTTGATAAATATTTTAAAAAATTGCCTC
>Ga0228710_1004811_pt1 | contig 21230 bp, 11 predicted proteins | sample MedpolnodulmetaG_FD_177995 | JGI IMG/M metagenome (GOLD analysis project Ga0228710, IMG submission 177995) | Root nodule microbial communities from Medicago polymorpha collected in Santa Monica, California, United States - pink nodules | ecosystem: Host-associated > Plants > Roots > Nodule... | reverse complement strand
TTTTTTTAGGGAAGTAAGACATCTTCTTATCAATTGAGTAGACCTTAATTGACATTTTAGTATTGTTTTAACCTTTATTAAAGAAACATTTTAAATTCAATCTATTAATTTATTGGATAGCTTATGGGTTATAAATTGATTAAGAAGTACTTTTTTTATTTTTTGTATCAAACAAGTTTTTTTTTTTAAGGAGTGTATCAAACAAGCTTAAGTACGTCCACAAAGCACTACTACTAAGATCCTGTTTGGATTGAATTTATGTAAATAAACAAGCTTTTATTTATTACTTATAAGTTTGTTAAGTTAGTTTATGAAAAATTATCTTATGAAGATAAATTTTTTGTTAGTAAAAACTTATGAAATAACATAAAAACTTATTTATTTGCATAAACTATTTTTCATAAGCTCAAAATAAGTTAAATTAACAATTTTCTATGGACAATCCTATCCTACATTATACATTACGTAGCTTCACATTTTTATTGGTCTTTGTGTAAAACGATTCGTTTTGAGTTTATTAAAACGCAAATATAAAACGTAGTTTCCTCCTTCTTCATCTTTCTTCTCTTCCCCAATTTCCATTTTCTAGGGTTTGCAGATTTTCAATTTCTCAATTCCTCTAACCTTCATTTCAATAACCACAAATTCAACTCTATATCACATCACAACATCTCTCTTCCTTTTTTTTTTCTTTCTCTATTTCAAGTTTCCCTTCATTTTTCAGGTGAATCTTTTTTCTTAATTTTCTCCTTTTTAATCACGCTGCTTCATACAATTAAATTAATATACGAAACTCTCGTAACGGGTTTTCACTTTGATTTGCATCTCCAATTATTGACTAATTCATATTTTTCGTTCCAATAACTTGATAATTGGTTAATTTATTGTTTTGTGAAATAATTGATTTTTTTTTTACTGAATTTGTTTTTTTTTGTTGTTGTTTTGCTTTAACAGGGAAACTTTTTATCTTTGTCTGATTGTGAAAAGTATTTTTTTGAGCTCATTGGGGATCGGGTGTTAGGAGGATGCCTAGAGACTTGTCGCGATCCCGATCGCCTCCCTACAGGCGTAGGCATTCACCATCACCGGTTGGGCATAGATATAGCAGGAGGAGCAGACGAGATAGAAGCCGGTCTCCATATTCGTATAGCAGGTGACCCTGTTTGAATTTTTAATTTTCTATGTGATATGTATTATTGAGGTAGAATGATTCGGGACTCGTGTGTTAGAAATTATTTGCTGTGTATCTATAACACTTATTCATCGGTATTTGTGTAGTCATTTATGATGTAAACTGTACCTGGTGGTGGCTTTGAGTATTGGTTAACAATCCATATCAATGTTGCATTTGCTGAGAGAATTTTTTTTTAAATTGAATTTGTTAATATCTTATCTGCATTATACTATGTAACAATATATTAAATAGTCTTGCTTTGATTTCTATCAAATGAATTTTTGAAGAACCTTGAGTATGGATTAGTTATTAATGATTTTCAAGCAAAAAATGTGAGGGGAATATTCCGATAATTAACGGGGCGTTATTTTTCGTAGTTCACGTAGGGAACCCAAAATCTTAGCGATGGTCCTGATTGTACGATATATATTCGATTTACTTTCAGGTTTGATGTTCTATGGACATAACATGGATGTTATACTATTATAATAATATTCTTCCGAAATTGTATTTAATTAACCAGGGGTTAGCTTTTAGGCAAAATGTGTAAAATAATACTCCCTCCGTCCCAAAATATAAGCAAAAATTGGTCAACAAAAGTTAATGTATTTGGTTCAAAATTTGTACCAAATACATCAACTTATGTTGACTAATTTTTGCTTACATTTTGGGACAGAGGGAGTATGTTTTAGTGGGGCTCATCTTCTTTTTAATTATATAACGTTTAATTTGGATGCTTAAGAAATTCCAGAAAAAAAGAGAATGTATTTGATGGAGTTTTTGTGGAAAACTGACTATTTTACTTTGATGAGGACATATGGCACTTCGATGAGGACATAAAATTGGGTAGTCATCACACTTTCAGGACCACAGAGCTATTGTGTATTTATGACTAAAATGTGGTGGTCAATGTTGAACCCCATGGTTGATAATGCTGGTTATTCGCGAAGTGTAATTTGAATTCAATATCTACTTTGTAGTTTCTTATTATCATTTAGCCTCTTTGTTGTACTTGTTCGATTGGATACGAATGGACGGCTAAATTTCTTTTAGTATGCCATTTGGAATTGGACCTCTCCTGTTAAGCTCAACTCGTTGAGTACTTGAACTATGGAATGAGATGCATGCTGTTATGCTGGATGATTGACATTGCTAATATTCAAGTATTTGAAGACCCTGTCATAAGTGTCCGGCGATGGTGTCTCATACTTTTTATTACTTGCTAATTGTCAATGGGTTTCTTTCTTTTGTGTGGTTTCTTATTTGGGTGCCGAGGTTGAAACTCATTAATGAAACATATATAGGGCATTATGTAGAGAACAAGATAGGATATATGATATTTATAAAAAATAGGAAACATCAGTTTCTTCCCATAACATGGAAAATGAGGGATATGAACAGGTGGTGAGTTCTGATAAGTGTTTTTTCATTGCTCGTTTGTGACATTTGCTTCTTCATGTGATAAAAGATGGAGCAGACAATGATTATTTTATGAGGTAACTGTACATGTTTTCGTATTAACATGCTAGATGGTGGGCAGGCTTTATTTATATTCACTTAAGATAGCTGTTTGGTTTTATAAGGGTTCACTGCTTAGAATCATTTGTGTTATCTCACAGGCGAAAAAGTCGTTCTATTTCACCAAGAGGCCGCAGAAGTCCTTCTACAACTACTTGGCGTCGCAGAAGTCGATCTCCTACTGCAAAACGATACAGAAGACAAAGAAGTAGGAGTTCCTCATTGTCTCCTGCTCATAAATCTTCCAGTTCAAGCCTTGGGTCAGTAGAGCAGAAAACTGCAATTGAGAAACAAAGGAAAGAAGAAGAGAAGAAAAGGTAGATAAAAAGCTTGACATTTTGTTCTAATTCTGCCTTTTCTTCACTTCTATTTGATTTATGTTTTAAGATGGAAATCATTAGTTGGCTCTTCTGGTTTTTGATGAAAATTTCAGTATTTTGTGTGTAAATTATATTTATTACTGAAACTTTAGAACATTGACATTATTAATGCACATAACTTCTATGCACAAAAGGTGTATATCATTGGTAAGACACAGACTGGCTGAAAATTAAGAAGGATATTGTGGTTAACCTTTATAACCATTTCCTTTCTTTTGTTAAATTGTTATAGCTGGAAATTAGCATGCTTCACTTCCAGGGCATCTATTGATTTGTATTATGATTAATTTCATATTGTATAGAACATGTTGATATGATTCAAGACCTATTTACTAGGTAATGGAAAATTTTCCCTGCTTTTGCTCTTATCATCCATAGACTAAGGGCTATGCTACTATGTTTTGCCCCTATTGCTTCTCCACTTCATCCTTAGCCTTATAATATGAACATTATGATTTTTTGACTAGTTGACGGCCTTGTTGGCTTAAACAAAAAGAAAATGATAATTATGTAAACGAATAGGATATTGCACTTTTTATTCCACCTTATTTCTTATGAAGCAGAAAATACCTGTCTCCTTTTGTGGATATCAGTATATGTTTTCTTGACGGGGTTTCTCGTATGAATTTGCAGAGGGGTTGAAAACCATACATTTTTTTCCTTAATTTTTTCCCAATGGTCTATGTTTTGGTTGTTTTTGGAGGATTTCTTATTCTCCCCTGCCTTTCGTTTGGATTTTTTCTTTTAACCCAGAAAGGAAAACATTGCATCTTACTTCTCTTTCTTTCTCTATTATACACGTCCTTAATTCTGGACTGAGCTCCATCCTTGCAGGCAGTCATTATCACGTTGTATGATTTCATGTCTCATAATTTATGATTTTTGTACCAGCTTATATTTATTACTTTCTACTGCCAACAGCCACATAATATTTGTTGAGTCCCTGAAACTGTGTGGGTTTCATCCTGATTGTTCAGAACGATTCTTCATCATTTGTGTGAGATGGAAAAGGAAATTGATCTATATTTATGCTGTTTGATTTTTGCGTTTTGACACTGTTAATGTGAAATTATTAAAATATGTTGCACTTATTGACCATTTTTTTTTCACGACTTGTCCCATGTCACCACTTTTATGGTACTTATTTGTTGAGGGCTTGAGGTTGAGGGATAGAATATATACTCAAACACAATGCAACTTTTGATTAAAATGAAGTGAAATACTTCTCTCGTTACATAGTTAGATTATTTGATCTTCACAATACTCTAATAGGAATTTGGATATTTTGGGGTGCTCAAAGTCCACATTGAGTAGTATGAGATGCTCGGTGGAGTATTTAAGTGGGCTTGGTTCTTCCCTTTTGACAGCTAACTTTTAAGGGAGGATTCCTCGAGTACTTAGATACTTATCACACTCCTCCTTCTCTCTGCGCTGGTGGACAATTTCCATCAATTTACTTGCTGGATGCCCTAGTCTTCATCATACTGATCAGTTCTGCTTACTTCTAGTTCCATTGGTTTTCTTAAGAATCACAGATTACCTTTTTATGATTTTTTTTTTCAATCTACATTTATCATTGGGGACGAAAATAACATTATGAATCGCAGTTAGCTAACTAACCATCAACTAATTATTGTTTCCATGAATGAATGGTTACAGAAGATAGGATTTATAATAGGAATCCTATCGTTAGTGAGAATACTTGGGTAGACAGGTTGCTCTCATTGTAGAAAAGATGACAGTCTTGTCTTGTATGGTTTGTGCATGTTTAGAGAAGACCTTTAGCAACATTGTCGTTGTCAAGGAGGTTGACCAGATGTGGACAGTTCAATAGATAAGGTAGGGAGTACCAAGAAAAACTATACGTCGACACTATTAAAACTTATTAGATGATAGGGCATTATGGCGGTGTTTTTTGATCCTTGTAGCTTACTCCCATCTAGTGGGGAAGTATTTGGTCCTTGTGTGGTAAACATTTTCATCAAGTTTCCTTTCCCCCCCCCATTTGGTTGGGCAAAGCTCTTAGCCATGGGTGGAGGTATATATGGGGATAAGTTGTTTAGGATTTCATCTGTTCTTGCACACAGTGAGAAAGATAGATCTAACCTTGTGACCCACCTCAAACGGTCCAGGCATCAAGCCGACTTACAGACTGGATTGTTTTAAGTTTGGACATGTTTTTCAGTTCAATTCTTTGGATACAATGGTCATCCGTTTTTACTTTTCATTTAAAACTTAACCTTGACATTTTATTAGAGTAAATTGTTGGCAATGAAGAATTTGACCTATTTTACAACATTGGGCTAATGTTTTAAGTACATTGGGCTGAAACATGGTTTGTCAATTGGCCTGATGCTTTAATCACTTAACTAGCAAAAGAATTTGACCTATTTTACAACAACTAAGATGGCAAAGATATATAATACAAAAATTCTAGTATTTCCATGATTAGTTTAAAACTGCAAAATGTTACTTTAATTTCTTCTCCACAGGCTTATCTGAAGGAAGGTACGGTACTGCTATAATTCAACTTGTTATGTTTGATGATCAAATTGGCTGCTTCATTTATCTACTGTTCACCAGTTTTGAAACATTTGTTTGGATCAGGATTCAATAGAGGTATGCCTTAAAAGCATGACCATTTTTTAGTGCCTTTGTCACCATGGAGGTTAGTTTGTCGTTGATTGTGGTTTTCTGTTAAGTAGTTTAGGTAAGTGTAAAAAGAAAAAAGGGGAGAATGTAAAGGGGATAAAAATTGAAGCAGGCATGTTTATTGTCCAGTTTCTATGTGAGATGCCAATGATAAAGAATATTGAGGCTACTTATATGTGGCACTCCCCTGTTTGTGTAGCCATTTTCCTACTTAACATTTTGTATGCTTTCACAGGCGTCAACAGGAAGCAGAGTTGAAATTAATAGAAGAAGAGACTGCTAAGAGGGTTGAAGAAGCTATTCGTAAGAGAGTTGATGAAAGCTTGAGTTCCAAGGAGGTTCGGGTGGAGATTCAAAGGCGGTTGGAAGAGGGAAGAAAGAAACTTAATGATGAAGTCGCTGCTCAACTTCAAAAAGAAAAAGAAGCGGCTCTTATTGAGGCTAAACAAAAGGAGGTATGTATTTCGGATTGCACTATACTCTGATTATTTCCTTTCTCTGGAGTGACCAACATATGAATATCACACTCTTCTGATTTAACAAATCGCCAGTCCTGCTTTTGGAATAAAATTTGAAATTTATTTTTGTTCTCCTTTTAATCTTTGAATTTGCAAATTTGTTGATTTGATTGGTTAACTCAAGGCGTGATCATATGATGGTGGAGTTTTGATAGGTTAACTTGACTTTTAGTTCATCTTATGTTCTTCCCTGAGCAAGTTCAAGGAGGGTACCAGTTGAGGGCTTTAATTAATATTTTAACTCTTTTGATAATCCGATGAACATGCTTCAGTCTCTTTCGACTTTGTTTATGAAAAGCTCAAAAACTCTGTTTATACACCAAAATACAAAAAGCATGTTTTAATCTATGAAACATGATTTGGGGATTTCCAGTTCCAGCTTTTTTGTCTACATGCGACTACAACACTTATTTCCGCAGGTACAAGCCTGAAATCATCGGAGAGACCTTATATTAATACTATTTATTTATGTTGTTCTGCAGGAACAAGCTCGTAAAGAGAAAGAAGATCTTGAAAGGATGCTTGAGGAAAACAGGAGGAAGATTGAAGAATCTCAGAGAAGGGAAGCATTAGAGCAGCAAAGAAGGGAGGAGGAACGATATAGAGAGCTAGAAGAGTTACAGAGACAGAAAGAAGAAGCCATGCGAAGGAAGAAACAGGAAGAGGAGCAAGAACGTATAAACCAAATTAAGTTGTTGGGAAAAAACAAATCCCGTCCAAAATTGTCTTTTGCTCTCGGATCAAAATGACCGTTATGCAAGTATTTGTCTAGTTTATCTAAAGCGTTTGTGCTTAGTTCTGTAATTTGCATACACAATTTAAGAAAATCAAACAGCCTCCTTGGCTTCACTGTGATATCATCAATTCTGTTTCAAAGTTGCATTAGATATGATTTTCTCATGGCCACTTAATTTTCCATACACGAGTCCTTGGCTATTGCTACTATTTACTGTGAAATTGAACTCAGTTAGTACAAGTCGAGCATCCTTTATATAGTCTAAAACCAAAACGGAACAAAAAAAGATGGCTCAAATCTCATGACCATTGGGAAACAGACCATTGGAACATGGAAGGCGATACGGGTGTGGGGCGAGTCCCCTTCTAATAACAGACCATTATATTGCCTTAACTATAGAGTGTTTGCGGTTACACCCCTCCTTCAGAGTATTTCTTTTCAGAGCATTTCTTCGATCAATCTATATTTTCTAATAAATTTGAGTTCTGATTAGAGCAAGTATGAATACACAGATATTAAATTGTGTAAACGTCATGGTAAAATAGATAAATTGATTACAATAATGACTGGTCAAAGACGAATTTGAAACACTGTTTGTTGAATCCAATTTAGTCTAGTAGTAGATTGTAAAATGAAAAAAAATAGGAGAAGGAAGGGTCGTTGTAGTTTAGTCCTTTATTTTCAGATTGTCTGTCATTTGGACCGTGACTGAGTGTTGGTGTGACACATTAATTTATCATCATTAACATATAATTACCGTGACCAGATTCATGCTGACACTTCCAAGTTCCAACCAATGAAACATCACCACGTCAAGAGAAAGAGTACGTGAATCTTGTTTTGCTTCACTGGCCCCCCTCGATGCAAATGCAATGCAGGTGTGACAGTACTGCAACGCATTCAAATCGAGCTCGTGGTGGCATGCATAATTCAATTGAATCAATGCAATGCTATTGCTATGTCCTCTCATGAATTTATGAGAAATGTTTTTTTGTCTACGTAGATTTTCTTGTTTTTTATTTTTGTTCTCTTCGATTGCATTTTCAAAAAACATATTTCTTGTCTCATTTTAAGTGTTCTGCTTGAGTGTTACACACTTTTTAAAATAATGATTAGTTATATTAATTTTAATGATAAAAAGTTTCGATCAATTTACATTGGTTTGATGGAGTTGACTTGAGATCTTGTAATGTGTTTCTCCCAAGTATCAGATTTGATTCACTCCGGTATAAATTAAAATATTCTCTACGTATATATGCATAGAGAGACTAATATATCTAGTTGATAGGACTGCAATAAGCGTCAAAACTCTCAATTCAAGAGATTTAAAACTCATGTATTATGAGGGCTAAATTCAAACCCATCAAAGTGATCTAGGTATACCCATCAAAGTGATCTAGCTAAACTAATCTATTCAAATTGACATGAGAGAATCAAACTTAAGACCCGACATCGAGGATGAGGATACTCCCAAATCAACACCACCAAACCAACTCAAATGGCTTCATATATGAACTATTTTACTATAAATGAAAGTGATTTATGTTTTAGTTGAAAAAAGGAGCTGTGAAAGTACGGTATCGAAATACGGCATAAACTGTTCTGCTAACAATGAAAGCGTTTTTATGTATGGGTCATGCTAACCGGTGCCCCCGGGGTACTGGTTAAGCATACAAAAAAAGGAATTTATTACCATAAAAGGAAACTTTGTTGACTTATTTATGGATTAATTACACAGTTTTCAATGCAATAATTACTATATAATTTCCCTTTTTAGTATCCTTAACCAGTGCTCCGGGGGCACCGGTTAGCATTTCCCTTTATGTATTAGTTGAAAAAAGGAACTGTGAAAGTAGTTTAATTGATTATTACATTGCATCATGATTGGCTATATAATTGTGTTTAAAGGATTGGATCAACCCTGGAAATACTTAAACCAAATTTGTCACAAATGAAATGATTTTTATTTAAAAATTATTTTTATTTCAAGGTTTTATTTGTATACAATGTGAATATAATTTTTTATTTGTTGGTAAAATTATGTTCGTATTCCTTTAATTTTGCCACATTTTCCAGATTAATCATTTAATTTTTTTTGTAGTTTTTTTTACTTTCCCGAATTAGTAATTTATGGGCAAAATTACACATTTAGTCCCTTAACTTAATTTCAGGTAACAGTTTAGTCCTTTATCTTTTTTTCATTTCAATTTGGTCCTTTTTGTCCATTTTCATATACATTTGCAAGCTTCAAATCTAATATTCTTATGCAAACATAGACGAGGATCATAGATTTGAAGACTGAAAGACCATAAGAAAATAAAATCATGAATTTTAAGCTTAAAAATTCATATGAAAATGGACAAAAAGGACCAAATTGAAATGAAAAAAGGATAAATGACCAAACTGTTACCTGAAATTAAGTTAAGGGATTAAAAGTGTAATTTTGCCTAATTTATGTTATTAATGTTTACACGGTTAGTTTCTAAAAAAAAAAAACAGGCATGACATTTCAATATTGAGAAAATCTGCGGATATGTTAGATTCATCTTTGTTCTTTCTCCATTCACTTTCGTATTCTTTAAATTTAGATTCCCTAATCCAAAATCTTAACACCAAAGTGCCTCTTCAAAAAAAAAAAAATCTTAACACCAAAGTACCTAATTTTTCCCCCTCTACAATGTCTTCATTGAGGAGCAATGATTTAATCTCACGAATCGAAAACAATGAAATATACATCGCTAGCGTGAGACGCGATAAATAAATACTTGAATGTTGTTCGTCTCTAGTTGTGGAATAAAAGTTGTGGTTTGCAGCATAACCACAAAAGATAATATAAATGACGACAATCTAAAGGATAATGTAGATGTGCAAACGTAATATAAAATAAATGAACGATTCTGCCAATTTAAAAAGATTAAACTTAGATGATCGTAGACATAATTTTGTCAAAAACGTTTTTGGACAATTTTTTACTTTTTATACATGTGTATCCAATTATATATTCCATTGTAGATGTAAATATTTTTCAAGATATTATAGGAACTATAATCCTAGGAATAATATGTTTGGTTAACTTTATAATATTCCTAGGAACCATAAAAATATGGATTATAATAGATAACTACATGGGAACTTTATTCCCTCTCATCATTTTTTTTAGGAAAATTTTTCTATTCCCAGGAACATTTTATACACATGAATAAAATTTAGTAAACTTGTAACTAACTTAGAGATATATATTTCTATCATTTTATTCATAAGAATCAACAAATATATCTTGAAAAAAACACACCCAAAGTGAAATGTGATTTGTCAAAAGAAAAAAAAAAAGAAAGTGATATAATTTAATTGGATATATGTATAACATGATGATCAACTCATAACAATAATCTCTTCGCTCTCAAAAAACAATACACTCTATTTTTTTAAGGACAAAAACATTTAATCTCTTAATCATAGAGCAAATCATTATCTATAGTGATTTTTGTCAAAGTAACATGTCAATTATTTTGTATAAAACCTTGCGGACTTGATGACAAACCATTGCTTTTCGAATATCACAACAAAACTAATATCTCCCTAAAAAAAAAACTAATATGTGGTTGACATTAATCATGATCTTATCATAATGGGCTTTAAATTTTTTTGATTTAGTCTTTACCTATTTTTACATAAGAACTTATTTATTAGTATTAACCATAAGATGGAAAACCTTATAAGGTGAAATTGGTAAGAAATCAATTAGATTAAATAATAGGAAGATTTTTGTCTTGAGAATCTTTTAAAATAAATAAATGCTTTTGAAATGATGCAAAGAATATATTACTTTTTGAAAAGGAAAAAAAATTCTGGCACTAAAAGTTTTAATGACAAAGATCGAGGAATATGATGTAGTAATCCTAAATAAGAGAGTCGTTTAATTTGAATGAATGATAGTATTAAATTCCACGATTTACGTCCTAATTAAGTTGGCCTTATTCACAAAGAATATTATTGGTAAAAGATGCTATACTGTAGTACTAAAGAGTCATAGATAACCGTTGATTGAATAAGAGCGTTGATCACACGTGCCAATATTCTAAACCTTTTGTTAATTGTCAACAAGGTTAGGTTAGGTTTTAAGAGTATATAAATATGTGTGACACTCACATTTGCTTTTGCTATATAGCTTATTCTATATGCTTCTCTATTTCATTTGTTGAGATGAGAATCATATATATGGTTTGATTAAATTGTTTTAGCTATATACAACATATTCTTCATTTTTATATATGGTGGATGGAAATGAATTGAAAAGGGAGATTATGGTTGATGGGAATGTTGTTTGGCTCGAGGTAATAACTAACTCAATTTCTTTGTTTTTGAAGCTTCTCTTTGTTTCACTCTTTTTGATTCTTTGAAAGTTGAAACTAAGTTAGCTTAAAAGGCTTGATCTTGATGTGTGATTATCTCGGACCAGGCTTCATTCCTACCAAGTTGATCTCTCTAAAGAGCTTGATCTTTCCATGGCCATGGCTAGTTTGAGGTAAGGTGATGCTAAAGTCTTATCAAGATAACAAGATTTTTCTAGTTTTTTTTTTAAAATATGAAATGTTGGTAAGGGAAGAGAAAAATGTTAGTAGCAATATTTTCTAGATTTTCTGGCTTGTGTTTGTTCATGTGTGTGATTTGAGAGATTTGCATGAGACAAATTAACTTGAAATTTGGAAGGAAAAAACATTTGTCAAAAACATGTACTAACGACCAAGAAATCAGAAAGATGCCTTTCCTCTGACCTTGTTGTTGGTGTTGGTGCATTGATATTGCCTCTGCTTATATGTTTGTCTTCTTTCATGTGGCTGCATATGTCTCTCTCTCTCTCTAAACTAATTAGAATTGGTATAAAATAAACCATAAAATTGATCTCTAAACTATCGAAATACGCTAAGTAGTTCTTAAATTATCCTTTATTCATAAAATTATCCGTCATTTCTTTAATAATTAAAGAGAAATTGATAACTCAGAGATTATCTTGATGAATTAAAAGTAGTTTATAGATTAAAATAAAGGTTCCAAAATGACAAGGGTAATTTAGAAATATATCATTTTTTTTTTATTTATACACTTTTTTAACCAATTTATTTTTACACTCTTTTTAATCTATATAAAATTGTCAAATTGATCATTCATTATAAGACAAACGGAGTAAATTATAAAGGTGCTCAGAAATCCAAATGACTATGATTAGTGAGTGATTGTTATTAGCTTTTTTGTAATTGATGTAAAGTAAACACAACATGGGACTTTGAATGTCTGCATTTTGTCAGTAAACTATAGGTTTCTGATCTATCTAGGTAGCATCTTAAGTATTTTAAATTCCTCCCTTTCTTTTTCTTGCTAAAACTTTCAACTCAATCAAAATAGTTTGCCTAGTTTTTTTTCCAGCTAAGCACATTACTACTACCGTACTCCAATATTCATGTTTTTGACATATCCAGTGTATACTTACTTTCATTCATAATTTTTTGTAGTTTATTAATTTCTAAGACATTCATTTTTACAACATTCATGGCAAAAATTCTCAAATTTATTTCGTTTATTAAGTGAATGTTTAAAATTATGGTGACATTCTAATTTTGTTAAAGCTCAAATGCATAACTTTTGCAAAATAATAGTGAATCAATGTAATTTTGTCAAACTCATGCTGAATTTAAACATGCATAAACAAAGGATGAATATAATGGTTTAAACCAAAATAAGTATTAGCACAAACATTTCACTTTCATTTTTGGTTTGATTCTTTTGATCATAGGGAAGGAGGTGCAGCTGGCGGCTGTTGCAGTTCTTTTTTGTTTTCTTGTTGTCTCTTTTTCTTGTGTTAGCTAGTTGACTCAGAATCAGATATTGACTATGACTAAGTGTACTATGGATCTAGTCCCCAAAACTAGCTAAAATGTATACACTTCAATTTCCTATCAATTCAAGTTGAGGTCAAGTTGTATATCTCTTTGTTGGTTACATACAATTTGAAGTACATAAAACCAAAATATGAGTCAAAGGAAAATAAATAAATCGAAAGTGAGTTCTTCTTTCAAGTTCAAGTCCAAGATCATAATTCATGAGGTACATAACAATGATGTTATTTATCTCCTAGAGAAATTGTACTTTTTATTCCTTTGATCTGAACACCATTCAGAAGTGAAAATGGTACCTAGCTTTAGGAGGAAAAAGACCAAGTGCTTTTTTTTGGAAACATTTGCATTTGAAATGTGCTACCATGACCTTCAATGTATTGATTTCAACAATGTTCATTCAACTAAAGAAATTATGAAAATGTATTTTTTTTTCCATTTATTTCAGCTGAAGGAAAAAAAACATAGTCTTAATTTATTAGAATTTATGTTGGCTTGACATAGTAGTATACTGATTTCAAATAGAGGCAATTGAGGTGACAATTGTAAGTATACTGATTTCTTGTTCTTGAATTGTGTATCTTATTCATTTCCAAGCAATTTCTTTTATGCAATTTCAGACTTTTGCATTTTTTTTTGCACAAGAAGACAATATATGCAAACTAATGATACTGGTGAATGAGACATGATACAGTAAGTAAAAGAGATTTACTTATTAATGATACAAACTACGGTTAAATAAGTAAATGATCCTCCTAAATATTTAACATTTGATTTTAGTTCCCCTAAAATATTCCTTAGGCTTTTAGTCCCTCTAAAGTTTTTCATCAATAAAATTAGTCCCCGTTCTACTTGCCAAAACCATCTGTAACTAATGGATGTGGAATCAACAACATTCGAATTGATCTATTAGAAAAATCATTGTTCACTAACGTGTATAATGACCCACCACAACTAAAATATATGTCTTAGTTCTTTGCTTTCTGGTTCAGAACTTTTGCTAGTAATATACTCACTTTTTTTCTTTAACAAACAAGAACAGCACATAGCATCTAATTCTTCAACAATAAACATATTTGATTGGATGATATGTTATAAGAGAAATATATTTAATAAATTCACTAATCAATTTCACAAAAAGATGGTCTATTATAAGTAACTTTTAACTAGAACTTTTGCAGCCTTTAGCATAAATTCAAACCATATAACAGTGTAAACTACAATCCTCATTAATCTTTCCCCTGCTCTTTTGGAAAATAAAAAAGCCATCAGTGTCAATTGCCCGAGTGACGTGTTTACAATTAACAATACTAACATTTGTCATTAAAAAAAATAATACCACAAAAGTCATGTCTAAAAATATAGTGCGGTATTTACTAAAGGAGTAAAGATCCTGGGCAATATTGCACGATTGCGAAAAAACAAAATGACATAAAATAGTAAATATCACGTACAATTCTGTTAAACTTAATGTCTTTCTGTGTGTTCGAATTCACTGTCCTTCGATTTTCTAAAGTTACTTCAATTTTCTGAAGTTACCATAAAAAGTCAGAGGATACTCGTCTTTGATGTGAAATGACGATTCGTGTCTAGTCTTTAAAACTGGATTAGGTTTGGATTGAACACTTCCAGCCTTCTTTACTTGTGTTTCTGAATTCTTATCCGGTTTATTTAGACAGGAATCGGAAAGTGACTTGATTCCCACTAGCTCAGGATCAGGTGAATACTTGTATGGTAATTTTCTCTCATCCATCTTTCTAAATGTAATAGAAATCCTGCAGGCAAAAGACAAAATATTAAATAAAAACCATACATTAAAACAGAAAAATATTTTGTGTATATGATAATATGGTATTTAAAGTACCTTTTTGATGACACGGATGGAATGCAATGTTTAGCAATATCTGCTCCATTACCATTCAAAACAATTACTGACCTGCATAATTAAAACTAACTACTATCAAGTTTCTAAACAACAAATACATAGGGAATTAAAATAAAGGTCATGATCAAAATTTGATTCATGAGAAGTCACAAGAAAATGGAAAAGAAGAAGCTTACCCTACAGGCAAAGAAATAGAAGCAGGACCCGAAAACTCTCCTGGTTGAATTACTTTCAAATTTGAACCAAATAATATTTTAGCTTCGTTCAAGAAAGAGACGGAATAAAACGGCCTGACAAAGTCATGATGGTCAATATATGTTGACAATGCAACTGTCAGGCACACAAGTTGGAGGAACTATGTTCCATCTAACCATCCTCTTTATCATTTGCTTGAACACGTCCGGCAAAGGATCAATCTCTTCAGTTCTACATATACCAGGAGGGTTGCCATATTTGTCCTGCAACATTTTACAAAAGTAATAAGTATCAAATAGTAACTACTAACTAGAGATGAAAACTATAATGTACCTTAATTACTTACCACTGCATAATTGTAGCAGCAGCAAATTGTAGGGTTTCACGTCCTTTACCTCGCATCCACTTTCTAGGTTTTGAGTATGTTCTATCTGCGAACAATAAAGGCCAATAGATGTAAGAATTACAAATTCATTCCATGTACTAGTGACTGAGAGGAGCAATATTTTACAAATAGGACTAGTTGTTAGTGTAGACTTCAGTCTTTAGGTATGCCAAGGTTCAATACCAGTCATTGTGCAGAACATTCCAAGAGAAGCTCTAGTGTATATCTAAAGTTATGAAAAAAGAACTCATATATCCGGAATCAACTAATTTGAAATTATGGCAAAGTCACAAAAGGAGAAAAAAATGGACCCTATTTTTTTAGTATGAATCGAATTTGGTACCACGGGGTTTACATTGAATGCCAGTCTTGGCATATATGCACATTATAAAAAAAATCAAAACACATCTAATTCCACAGTTTGTATCCTAAAAAAGTGTGCTAATTTTGGTATTAGTTCTAAGTTTAGCATGATAACAACAGAATACTAAGAAGGTGCAACAAACATAGTTACAAATATGAAATAATGAAAAACAAAATACTATATGCTTTGAATTGACAAATAAATCAAAGGGAATGTGATTGAATTGAAGAATAAAAGGAGAAAATAAGAAGCTTTGTATATACCTCTAAGTCTTCCTTGTTGTCCTCTCTGTTGCAATCTGTATATATACTCAACAATTTCATTCTGCTCCGTAGCATTGAAAACACCGGTGTGAAGTTCAAGACCCTGCAACAAATTTATGTCTCTCCCATCAATTCTTTCAATGAAGGTAAAGTCTTTTTTGCATTGAATTTCAGAATAACGGATATGCTCCTTTTGCTCTTCCGATAACTCATTTTTAGATGGAGAAACATCAACAATTCCATCATTTAACAACAATTCAGTATCAGACTGCTTGCTTTCTTTCAGATATTTAATCGAAGAATCAAAATTGTGTTTGTTATCCTTCACTGTGAGAGTAGAATCATGTTTTTGTAAAGAGTTCCTTGGATTGTACACTATTCTAATTCTTTTATTCGAAGATTTTGCAATTGAAGCGTTGCCATTCAAAGACATGTGTATTGCTCCTCCAATATCTTTCAAGTCTCCACCGGGATACAAATTCTCACCGTGTTTTCCTACATTCTCATCGAGAGTAGAATCATGTTTTAGTAAAGAGTTTATTGGACTCTTCCACTTTTTTCTAACTCTTGTATTCAAAGATTCTGAATTTGAACCGTTACCATTCATAGACATGTATATTTCATCTCCAATATCTTCCCATTCTTCAACATGATATGAAGTCTCACTGCGCTTTCCTATATTGAGATGATTAAAAAATTACATTTAATTCACTACTTATTACTAAAAAACACAAGCATATAGATATAAAGGTTGAACTTGATTCACTAAGTTTTACACTATCAGCGTGTCACGGTTAGAGAGATTACGAGAAAGGGCTAAATTTTTAATGATCATGATTCATTGACAATGTAAAAACTCAAAAGTCCCTCGACTTTAACACCTAAAGTCGAAACCCTAACCAAAGACGAGAAAGAGAAAATTGAATTGATCATTCTTATGGTAATTAAAAAACTATACACATAAAAACATAATGAGAAAAAAGAAGAAGAGAGGAAAAGTGTGTTACTTACTTTTATGAAGGGTTCTTCTGATACGATCACGGACTAGGGTTTCACAATGGTGACATAAACCATGAGATAGAACTTCCAAAATCTCTTCTTTCGTCAAAGAACTCAGAAGTTCCATGTTTGGAGAATAGTATTATTTGTCTATTGCTTCACTCAAGTCATTCATACGGTAAATGTTCTTGGATTATATATAGCCAAGGGAGACAGCTATGCAAGTACGCATGTTTCGGTTAAGTTTCTTAAAAACATAACACAATCTCCAAAAGCACCTCTTCAAACACCTTCCCAGAAGATTCAAACACCTGCCGATCAAAATATGTTAGTTGGCAGGCCAGCTGGATCAAGTACAAAAGCACCTCTTCAAACACCTTTCCAGAAGATTCATCATTTATGTTATTGTGTTGTTTTAAGCTGTTTAATTACTTTTGTACATTTTTTTAAAAAAATTCTATGTCATTCGCCATGAAAATCTATCAAAAATGAAACTTAATCACAGTATGGTGATATTCATATTATACAATTTGAAAACATTTAGACAGGTTCAGATTGTATAATCTAAAAACCCTCAGACTAGGTGGACTATGACGTTTCACCAAATGTTTGGACGGTTTGTGGTGTGTTTAATGCATTTTTGGTCGGTTGGACCATGGAAAACGTTTCCTTTGACTGTAGTTATGGTCTAGGATTGATTTAAGACTATAAATATGCTTGCATACATCAATAATTTCACCCATTCTTCAATTCCCATCTTTTCTTACTTTTTCTTAAACATTTTTTAGTTTTTTAGGAGTGTTTATGATGTCATGGACTGCTGACCCTTCATAGATTCTCTGCTATTACTTTGCAATTTATGTGGGGATTCTACGACGGTCAGCAGAGACCTTTGACATCAAATACAACACAGAAAATAGAGGTTTATGAAGTTCCGGATTTTAGAATCCGAAAATTCCTAACAATCTTGTTTGGATTTTATAATCCGGACGAAAGATATTTTTGAAATTTTTATTGGGCGCTCGAGAATGGCATAGAATGGGAAAAGTAAATCCCTTCACAGAATACCTCAGTACTTAAGCAAAGATATGTCAATATGTTCATTTCCAATATTTGTATCTGTCATCATATACTAGTTGATACTTGTGTTTTTCACAATGATTGTGATTGCTAAACATATGAACCCCATCAATATGTTTTTCACAACTGATATTTATCTGTATTGGTTATTGGCTTACTGGTTCAGAAATTTACCTATTACACTTACTTTTTTTTTCTTTGACATACAAGAACGGAACATAGCATCTGATTCTTTTAACAATAAACATACTTGATTGGATGCTAAGTTATAAGAGAAATATATTTAATCTATTAGCGAATCAACTTCACAAAAGAATAGTCCTATTATAAGTAACTTTCAACTGGAGATTTTGCAGACTTGAGCATAAATTCAGAAAATATAGCAGTGTGAACTTCAATCCTCGTTAATAAGCATCAGAGTCTAATGTGTGAGTAACGCACATGCTATTAACAATACTAACATTTGTCATTAAAAAATACTTCAAATGTCATTTCTCAAAATAGAATGTGGTTGTTACAAAATGTACATAAATAGAGGTATGAAATTCCCCCATGTGTTGTTAAGAGAACACTTTCCTCTTAGAATGGAAGAAAGTATTTACAATAAGAAACAAGCAATTGAAGAGTGTAATTCTGTTGAACTTAATGCCTTTCCTTGTGTGCGAATTCGTTCACCTTCAATGTCTTCCAAATCGTATAAGATTCAGATTCAGCACTCTCTGCCTCGTTAAAACGTTATTTGATGAGAAGTGGCTTGATTCCCACTAGGTCATGATCAGGTGAATAACTGTATGGTAACTTTCTCTTATCCATCTTTCTAAATGTAATAGAAATCCTACAACAAAAGAATAACTATTAGATAAAAGCAATACAATAAAACATGATAGGATTTTCAAGTGAATACAGAATTTGTGGTATTTGAAATACCTTTTTGATGACACTGATGGAATACAGTGTTTAGCAATGTCTGCACCATTACCTTTCAAGACAAACACCGACCTGCATGATCAAAATAGGTACTGTCAAGTTTCTAAACAACAAATACATGGGGGAAAAAAAATAATAAAGGTCATGATTAAAAAATATGATTTGTGAGAAGTTACAAGAGGGAAAAGATGATAATTACCCAACAGGCAAAGAAATCGAAGCGGGACCAAAAAACTCTCCTGGACGAACAGCTTTCAGATTTGAACCAAATAATATTTTAGCTTCGTTCAAGAAAGAGACGGAATAAAACGGCCTGACAAAGTCATGATGGTCAATATGAGGAGGAATGCAGTCTCCTACATCGTATATGTTGACGATGCAACTGTCCGGAACACACGTCGGAGGAATTATGTTCCACCTAACCATCCTCTTTATCATTTGCTTGAACACACGTGGTAATGGATCAACCTCTTCAGTTCTACTTATACCAGGGGGGTTACCATTTCTGTCCTGCAACATTTTACAAAAATAATTAGTACCAATTAGCAACTACTAACTAGAGATGAAAACTGAAATCCACCTTAATTACTTACCACTGCATAGTTGTAGCAGCAGCCAAATTGTAGGGTTTCACGACCTTTACCTCGCATCCACTTTCTAGGTTTTGAATATGTTCTATCTGTGAACAATAAAGGCCAGTAGATGTAAGAATTAAAAATTCATTCCATGTACTAGTGATTGAGAGGAGCAATCACGGGTTTACATTGAATCCCAGTCTTGGCATAAAAACAAATCAAAACACTTCTAATTTCACATATTGTATCCTAAAAAAAGTGTGCTAATTTTGGTATTAGTTCCGAGTTTAGCATGATAACCACAGTATACTGAGAAGGTGCAACAAATATGAACCAATGAATCAAAGGAATTGTGACTGAATTGAAGAATAAAGAGAAAATAAGAGTTTTGCATATACCTCTCAGTCTTCCTTGTTGTCCTCTCCGTTGCAATCTGTATATATAGTCAACAATTTCACTCTGCTCCGTAGCATTGAAGACACCACTGTGAAGTTCAAGACCCTCTAACAAATTTGTATCTCTCCCATTGATCCTTTCAATATAGGTAAAGTCTTTGTTGCATTGAACTTCAGAATACCGAATACGCTCATCCCATTCCTCCGTCAACTCATTATCAGGTGGAGAAACATCAACAATTCCATCACATAGCAGCAATTCAGTATCAAATTGTTTGTGTTCTTTCAAATACTTAGGCGAAGGATCAAAATTGTACTTGTTATCCTTCACTGTGAGAATAGAATTCCTTGAACTCTTCCACTCTTTTCTAATTCTTTTATTCAAGGATTCTGAAATTGAACCATTATCATCCACATACAAGTCTATTGCATCTCCATACCTTTCCAAGTCTTCAGCAGGATACAAATTCTCACCACGCTTTCCTATATTGGATGAAGATGAAATTCACTACTAGTTAATAAAAAAAACTAAGACACAAATATACAGTTTTCTAAAGTAAAAAGGTTAAAGAACAAGGGAAATTATATCTTGTGCCCAGAGGGCACAAGTTAAGAAACCATAGATAGAAGTTTTTTTCTAATTAGTACACTCAACATCTTAAAAGTTTTAAAATTATCTTTTTAAAATAAAACTTTTTTTTTAATTCTATTTTTAGCTTCTTAACTTATGCCCTAAAGCTTAAGACTTAGAACACATTAGCATGATTCGAAATAAGGAAAACCTAAAAGCTTTCAATCTCAAATAAAGAGAAAATTAAACCGATCATTTTCATGTTATTTAAAAAACTAGACACAAACACAAATAATAATGAAAGAAGAGAGGAAAAGAGTATTACTTACTTTTATGAAGGGTTCTTCTGGTACGATCATGAACAAGGGTTTCACAGTGGCGACATAAACCATGAGATAGAACCTCTAAAATCTCTTCCTTCGTCAATGAACTCAGAAGTTCCATTCTTGGAGAAACAAAGATAGTTTAGAATCAAACTATTGTAAGTAAGGTTGTTAGGAGAATCCTTATAATAATATTTATATATTGACTTACTTGGTTACCAAGTCAAGTCTACGGGGAGAGAGAACAGCTAAGTAAGTAAGTTCGCGTGTTTCTTAAAAACACAACACAATCTTAATCAATAGATATTTTAGATTGTTTTTATGTCTCGTTTTGGAAAAAATAATAAAAGATATGAAAGTTGTTGCTTTTTCTAAGGTTTTTTTTTTTTGTTAGAATTC
>Ga0228710_1004809_pt1 | contig 21241 bp, 8 predicted proteins | sample MedpolnodulmetaG_FD_177995 | JGI IMG/M metagenome (GOLD analysis project Ga0228710, IMG submission 177995) | Root nodule microbial communities from Medicago polymorpha collected in Santa Monica, California, United States - pink nodules | ecosystem: Host-associated > Plants > Roots > Nodule... | reverse complement strand
TGTGTGCTTGAGCATTTGTAAGTCTCTTATAGTTGTACTAGAGCATAGGAAAGTCTCTTGCTTGTGTGCTTGAGCATAGGAAATCTCTTGCTTGTGTGCTTGAGTACTTGTAATTTGAGATTACATTTTTAGTGAACTCTCCTTGGAAGTGCAAGGGGGACATGACTACTTCCGATTTGTGGAAGGAACCTGTATAATTATTTTGTGTCTTTTTTCTCTCTCTCTTACTCTGTTTTTATCCGCTGCACATTTAGTTTCTGATCACTACTTCATAAGCTAATTGTTATCTGCTTCTGAACTGTGACATCAGTAGGAGAAGAAAAAGCTAACACAATTCAACACCTCCCGCCCCCTTTCTTGTGTTTTTCTCACCTTCAATCTCCTATAATGACTCACTCAAAGTAAATTGGAGAGTTGTTCTCTCTCCTAGACGTATGTCAATTTGGGCTGAACTGGATAAACAATCTCTTGATGAATTTTTTCCTTTACTCTGTATGTTCGTTCTTTGATTTGATTGTGATTTTCTATAAAATTAAGTTGCTAGATTTCTCTTGGTTGAATATTGTTGCTTGGATTGTTTGATTGTTGGTTGTCGTTGTTATTTGCTGCATATATTGTCTTGTTGGTATTGGACAAGGGTTCAAATTCATGCCATTTAGTTTCATAATTTTAAAATTTCTTTTCAAGTTTCCAAAATTATTTGAAGAAATGTTCCAAGAGCAAGAGAAAGAAAGCGGCTCTAGTTAAATTAAGTTTCAATGTTCACACTGCAAAAAGTGTTGGGGGAACACAGGATTGATTTAGATTCTCTTGCTCTGCATGGTTTTGATTTTAGATTAATTGTTACTATTGCTGGATCGATAAACTTCTTCAATCTCGAAGAAATGTTTTGATATCCTAAAATGATTCAAGAACTATAGGGTACTTGTAAAGTGTATAGTGAAATGATATAATCACTTGGAAGATTGACGACATCGAAGCTAAAATAGATGCTGCTTAAATTGAAACAATCACTAGATGTAAAGAGGAAGGTATTATTGGAGAAGATTGGTTTGATTTATTTGGCATGCAAGAAAATCTTCATCTAGAGAAACTGGAGGTTGAATGTTGTTCTTAAAATCTTTTGATAAGTTTGAGTTTAAAAATACTTTTCAAAATATAAGCTAAAAAGTCCCCTTTAAAAAATCTAACGATCTTAAAGAACACTCAAATAATAAAGTGCAGGGAAAGAGAATAAAGTAAAAAGGTTTAACAATTGTAGAATAATTCAAAAAAAAAAAAGGTGTTGCTCAAACTATAACATCTAATTCATGTATTCAATCTCACCTCGAAGAAAAGAAAAACTTATTGTTGTTTTTGTTCCCTTCTCACATCACGTGAAAAAAGTTTATCACAGATTCTATCACATAATGATTTTCCGTCTATATTTTTCTTTGATCAGTGCAATTGTGTGCAAGTTTTAGGTGGTATTTTCCACTTTGTCGAGAGAAAAAAAAAAAAAAAAAAAAAAAAAGAAATACAATGTTGTAAAAACCAGACCGGAGAACAAACCAATTAAACCTCCAAATCATACATAATTCAATAGGATCAATCAATCAACCACAGTTGAATCAAATGAGTGACGATAAATAAATAAAAAAGTAAAAGACAAGTAAATTAAACGATGCAAAAAATAAAATACGTTCAAACCTACCGTGATTCATCCCTAGTTCAATTCAGTTCAATTAAACAGCAGCAATACAACAACTGGGATCTAACCAATCGACGAACTAGCTGGTCACCGGTTCATTCGGTTACCAGTTCAACCAATTGAAGTTGTTAGTTTGGTCCGGTTTTTAAAACATATTGCAAGTTAATGCAAGGAATAAGGGTTGGCTTAATGTCAAAAGGAAGCTGGTGGAAGAAAAATGGTAGCTAAATCATCTGCAGCACAATAGAAAGTATTAGGCAAATCGGATTCTGAGCTGGTGTTTCATAGAAAAACCTGGACGATTTAGCCAACCAGATCCGAATAGAAAAACTCCCTATTCTGCTTATTTTCTCTCCCCATATTTTTCTTTCATCATCATCAATACCTCAACGAAGCAAACATTTAAATCTTGGGTTTTCACAGCAGTTAAAAGTTGTGCATTTCAAGGAGACAAAACACAGGAATCAGGCATGAATGGGTAGAAATTACGACGAATTTATTCAAGGTATCTGTCTTAGAGGCAGACATTAGTCCTTATCATAACCTAGCAAATACTGATCCAAAATATGTAGAGTATATTATATAAAACTCTTGACTATAAGATGTTGCTATGACTGATTACTTGAATTCAGATGATATTGACTATAGTCTGCATGCTAAATATTTAACATGTAGCTAAATTGCACACTGTTGATTCCTCTTAGAAACCATGAAGCTTGATTTTCTCCTTCTTTACAATGCCCGCCTGTTACAAACAGCATAGAAATCTTTATAACACCATTTCATTATAGAACATTAGGCACATTATAATCAGACAACATAATGCTTACCTGCACAAGGAAAGTAGAAACATTCTTCCTTTGATCTCCCTGAAGTTGTATGACCTGCATCCATACAAAATTGACATTTGATCTTTCATTGATAACGAGAAGAAATTATGTACATGACAAAACATCAATTAAATCACGGTAAATGAGAAAGTCCATATGCTGAGAAAGGAAATAAAAAAGAATAATTAAAATCAGAGCATTGGCTTTTTTGTTCCAATTGTTCAATAAAAAATAATTTTAAAATAAGAAAAATATACAATTAGATTTTGACAGAATACATCCAGATGTGATTTTACAAATTTGCATTCATAATGATTGGCACTTCCAATAAAAAAAATCCAGAGGATATATTCTTTTTTTCGATTACAAAATAAAATGATGGGCAATCATTGCATAGTACATTAACATTATCTATGAAGAAGAGAAGACAAACCTGTCCCAACTCAGGGTCCTCAACAACAGTACCATTACAGCAGAACTCTTTCTTCAGGTCCTTGAGTATCTTGCTATAGCTAAACTCTTTCTTTAACCCTTGAACAGTTGTTAAGCTCTTCCTTCCGTTACGCTGCTGTACACGGACATGAACATATTCTTTTGTCCCGGCACCTGAGTCCTCAGCATTTGCCTCAGCAAAGGGATCTAATCAAGTATCATACCACATCAGAAACAAACGCTAAACTGTTGACAATAAATGAACCTAAGAAATTCAACACTCACCAAAAGTTGTTGGGATGTTTGTGTCAAACTCAGACATGAAACTTGGCCTTGGTAACTTGTGATAAACAAGTCCTTCTGATGTAATCAACCACTAAGCACTGGCAAAAAAATATCAAATATACTCAAGTCAGGGATGAGATGTGCCAAAAGACATTTCTATATCTGTATTATATTTAATAGTAGTTCTCAATTTGCATATAACAACTGGACAGCAAAAAATATAGGAAACACTTGATTACACAGATTTTTACTATATAGTGGAAATAGGCAATATGAAATAGTAGTTTGCAATTTGCAAATATATAAACAGGAATATATCATATAACAATTGCACTTCAAATAGCTAGGAAAATTTTATGCACAGATTTTTAGTATGCAGAGGAAACATGCAGTACTTGATAGTAGTTGTCAATTTGCAAATATATGAATTTGAATATAGCATGTAAGCAATTGCACTACAAAAAAATAGGAATCGATTGATTAAACAATCTTTTATTATACAGAGGAAAGATGCAGAGTCCCCCCCGCCTGCAAAGCAGTAGAAGGTTTAAGATCCTCTGCAGTAACTTAAGAGACCTAGCGACTTGCAAGTGGGTCAAATCCTGTCCTAGACTCTTCCATAACAGAAGGTCGGAAGCTTTAACGAACTAGGATGCCCTACCAGTCCAAAATGATAAACTCGATAGCATGCTGAGAAACAATAAACGCTCATTGAAATACATATATCAAGACTCAACTCTTCCACAAATATGTTATGCTTTTAGAAGTAGGTTCATGAATGATTTTACATTTCTAACAGAAATAACATGGTCTCAATGATATACAGTCCATCCATCTATTTCATATCTACACCAATGTTGTTAAACTTGATATACTGCTTAAGATCTGGGGGAGAGTAAAAGATTGTAACTAGAGGATTGAACACTCACGGATTGAAAAATCCTACCAATATCCTTCTCGCAACAGAAATGAAACCTTAACTTTTCGTTCTCTCCAGCCGCCTACCTCCACCAGCTGCAGGACTGTGCCATCCTTCTTCTTTGATATTTCACTATGGTCGAGATCGCTAAGCTTGCGTAAAATCATGGGACTGCATGATCTTGCAATTTAAATTGCGATTTTAACAACATTGGTTGCAAGAATGCATTAAAACATAAACGTTCATTCAAATGGGATCTCAAATGTAATTGCGACGACAAATCTACAAGGAATTCATGAAAATAAGGATGAACATGACCTACTCCAAACCCAAAAACAAAAATATTCGAGAAACGTGATAACAATGACTCAACTAATTATAAACCCAACAAATTGACCACAAAGAAGACATGATTCACCAACCACTTCCTTCACCTAAAGGCTAAAGAAATGAGACTAAAACCACAAATCAAAATAAATTGTTCAAATCCCTAAATCTATTTTTTTGTGTACAAGAAATAATTACATATCCAACATAAAAATAAAAAACTGGGCATTTAAGAAAATCCTTGTCCCCAATCAGAATCAGATTAAAGTTACAAACTTGATTAGGTATGCTTTGAGCTTCGTTATGAATTTGAAATAAAAATAATAAAAAACACATGCAGATGAAATAACAACAAAAAATAAATTGAGAAAAAGTAAGTAACAAAGAAGCAAGAGGAACAGAATAGTCATGATACCCGATTCTTGCGAGGAGGAAGAACGAGCGAAATGAAATAAAAGTTTATTTGTTGTATATAGAGTGGGGAGGATCGGGTTCGGGAAAAATTATCTCAACCACACAGACTGGTTAGGAATCTAATTTGTACAGGTAAACGACCAAATTGGGTTTTTACTCTAGTTTTAAAATAATGTTTTAAATATTTAATTATGTTCTTCTATAAACAAAATGTATCCTCCACACGCAACCGCGGAGCCTGATCAACAAATGATTTTTCATTCCTACCAGTCAAGAAACGACCCCGTGACCAAATGGTAAAGAGGGATCCAAATGTACTCAAGTATCTACTACTTGTCTACTATATGTTGATTAAAGATTTAATTAATATGACCAATATTTAACATAAAACGCTCGAGTGAAGTATCAATTAATTATACCCGTTTGATCATTTAATTTTTTACTTTTATGATACTTAACTTAAAAGGCATACGACCCAAGAGAACTTGGATGAGATGGTAAGGATCTCTTCCAGCTTAACCTAAGGTCATGGGTTCAAATCCAACTTTGGGATTGCAATAGTGTTAAATCTCTTAGCTGTCACCCATTGCGGTCCTACTCGGCTCAAGTTATTAATCTAAGCATTTGCACACAAAGGATCCCGATTCAAGAAAAAAAAACTTAAAATGTATACAAACGCTAATTATGATCGAGTTTAATTGGTATACACTGATAGTGTAAAACTTTTTACACATGCATCCAATCAAATTACGCCACATATATATATTTGTGAATAGTATATTATAAGAGCTATCCTATAAAAGTGGCACTAGAAAGCGATTTGGTTGGATGCATGCGTAGGAAAGTTTTACACCGTCAATGCATACAAATTAACTCTATTAATGATTTATTCAAAAAATATATATTAATGATTTGTTGAGCATGTAACAAGTTTTAGAGTGTATCCTACACAACAAATTCACCACAAAGAAAACGTGATTCACCAACCACTTCCTTCACCTAGAGACTAAAATATCAAATCAAAAAAACAAAGATGCCACACACAAAATTTAACCCAAATTCCAATTTTTCTGAAGATTCTCACAGAAACATTCAACAATAGAAACCTCAATTATCCATCGAAGTGAAAATAAAAGAGAATAATATCGAAATCCCTAAATGTATTATTATGCTACCAATGAAATAATTACACATCCAATATAAAAATAGAAAAGTGGGTATTGAATAAAATCATGATACGAATTCGAGAGAAAGACCCAAAGAAAAGCATAGAAATGGAGAAAAATAAATAAATAACAGAAACAAAATGAATAGAATAGTGATAATACCTGATTCTTGGGAAGAGGGAGAAGAACGAGCGAATGGAATGAAATGAAATTTGGGGTGAGAGAAAATTGGGAACGAAAACATGGATCAAGTTTATTTTGCTGTATTTATAGTGGGAGAATTGGAATCGAGACAAATAATCCCAACCACACAGATTAGTCCTTATTTTTTAATGGGAAATTTTAATGACTGTGCAGGGCATTCTTTAATACCTTTAAATGGTAATTTTTTTTATAAAAGTATGTATTAATGGATTAGAAATTGAAATATTTGATTTTTTCATAAAATAATTTTTTCTTTTAGAATTCTTGTATAGTGTCCAAGAGTCACTCGTTAACAAGACTTTTTTTTTATAATTTGCACAAGTGTCTGTTCATAGTTAAAAATAAAAAATTATTTAAGTTTATTGAATAAATGACGTATTTAATTAATATTATAGATTAAATTAATTAATTATTCAATGAATTTAAAAGGTGAATTTCTTTTATAAGAGTCATAGGATCTATATTGTTTTTGTATGAGAGGATTCTAGTTTGTATATTTGTCTTAATTTTTTAAAGGATATTTGTTTTAGTTTTTTTAAAAACAAATTATTATTTTAATTCATTTGAGTATAAGTATCAACTTTTTAACTAGGGTAAAGTATATTTTTTTTCCTGGTAAAAAATTATGGTGAGGGGATGATGTTCTTGAAAAAATTAGGTTTAAAAAGTATTAACAAATAAATAATAGTACATTTACTTTCTATTAAGGGCATTAATAAGACTCAATTTGGGCAACAAAATACTAGTGGAGCTCAACATTTATGATAACTTAAGTGGAGTATGTCCTCGTGAGTTTAACTCAGTTGGTAAGTGCAATGCATAATATATGCAAGATCTGGGGTTTAAACCCCCACCACCACAAAAAAAAAAACTTAAACAGAGTATAAACAATGTCTTACGATTAATTTAGCGTACCAACAAATTTACATTGATGGGTTATGTGAATTGATCGGCTCGTCTTGCTTCTCAATCACCTTTATTATGTTGTATAAGTGTTTTTAATCCCAGATCACATTCATCCCCAAACCACCTTAACTTATTAATAGTTTTTAGTGTTAGTTATTCCTGCATCTCAACCATTAGTTATGCTTTCCCGTTTTGTACTCAGACGATGTGAGCGATTTCTCGTTCAACCCATGCTTTGTTTCTAGTTTCCATGTGCCTCATTCAAGTTTTTCTACGAAAAATCGTCTTCCCCTGCATCCACTACTTCTATATATCCTTTATTATAAAAGCTAGACTTTATGAGCTAGCATGTTTGCCCTAATCCCTTGCATTTTTCCCTCCTAAGCATATAATTATTGATAATCTATTTTCAAACTCCTCACTTTCTCTCTCATACAGAAACGTCATAATGACAATTGAAAACAGTGCTAATCATCCTCTTTTTCCCTCCCTAATACGTAATTAATGCTAATCAACTCAGTCAACCACTTCCTTATCTCAACCGTAGATCTCATAACCTTTCATGTATTAATGTTCCATGATTTGAGTCAACCACCCCCTACATCTCAGCCGTAGATCTCATAACCTTCCATGTATATTAACGAATGCATTCTCATTATCCTCTTCTGCCATCATTTTTACGTCAAAACAGTTTAGACTTAACAATGGAAAGTGATGCACAAACTCTCTTAGCCTTGCACTGCTTGAAGGGTACAAAAAGTATTAAACAATTAGTGATATTGGAGAGGATATTGGATTTTATTGGCTACACTTGCCAAGCTGGCATGTTAGCCCTAATTCATCCTCATTTTCCCTCCCTAACACGTAATTAATGTTAATCAATTCAATCAACTACTCCCTACATCTCAGCTGTAGATCTCATAACCTCATGTTCCTTTCATCTCAGCCGTATTAAATTGCCAATAATATCATTTAAATCTTTAACCATAGCTGTTTTGATATGATTAAACGCTATTAAAGCAAACAAATGATAATTAAATGATATTATTGGTTAGTTTTCCTTAAATGTATACAAGTTGACTTGCCTTTTATGTGTTTACATCATTATTGGCAGCCCATTTTTAGGCATGCCAGGCACACCAACATTTATGACATAGAGAGAATTGAAAGTCTGTTTTGATTTATGGCTGAAAGCATGCATCTCTATAGTCTTGAATTTTAGTTTAGCTTTCAAATCTCATAACAGCCCATTTTTTAGCATGTCAGGCGCACCAACATTTATGATATAGAGGGAATTGAAATAGTTTTTTTTTAGCAGAAATCATGCATCTCTATAGTCTTAAGTTTTAGTTTAGCTTTCAAATCTCATACACCACTAATATTGATATTAACTGTAGATATTTTCTCAATACAACACCTTGCATCTGATGAACACACAAATTGATTATTAATTTAGTTTTCAGTTAGTAGATGTGAAAAAAATTGAGCAAATCGGGTTGATGTTGAGTTTGTAAAATGGAACCACCAAAATTGCAATGGAACAAGGTTAATCATAACCAGGTTATCTCTTTCACCATCTGATGTTAAAATTCCTTTCGAATTTTGAAGAAGACAATTTCCAATATCTGTTTCATTTGTCATGACAATCAACAAGAGTCAAGGGCAATCACTTAAAAGTGTTGGAATTTATTTGTCGAGTCTTGTGTTCTCGCATGGTCAGTTGTACGTTGCAATCTCAAGAGTCACTTCAAAACAAGGATTGAAAATACTAATCGTTGATAGAGAGAATACTGATACGACCTCAAATGTTGTTTTTCACGAAGTTTTTCGTAATGTATCTTGATGATTAAAGTTCAAACCTTTTTTTTATGCATGCTACCATTTCATTTTGTTGCTATTGTTGTCGTAGAAGGGAACACATTTTTAAATTTTGTTAAAACTTCTATTAACTATATATGTCTACATTGTTGCGACTTATTCGTTTAACTTCTTCTCGGTAGGACCCGTGCGGTAGCACGGGTCAAGAGTCTAGTTGTTTTTTAAGGGTGTCCTCAAGCGCTGAAATGTCATCTCAGCGCCACCCTCGAAGCCAAAATGGCAATATTTGATTGGATTACTCCATCATCGAGTTTTAGATCTAATGTCTTGTTATGATTTTTTTGTTTGTACTTTGCATGTCTTATTTTACTTGAAGTTTTCACCTTGTATCTTTGCTAAATTGTTGAGAAAAACTTGTTTTATAGGTATTATATTTCGAGTAAGGGGATTATGGCGGCTTTTACCAAGTTCAGTATCCTCTTAATCTCGCAAATGTCTTGTCACAAAAAACCTAGTTTTCTTCTCCTTCATCCATCAAAGAGGGGTGATTTAGGGTCAATGTTTGACCCAAAATCACTCCTCTAACTCGTTTTATATTTTCCTTTTATTGAAATAAGTGATTTTCACATCTACTTTGTTTTTTTCTTTCGTGATTTCGTCGTCTTAGTGCGACTTTGTTTTGTTCGTCGTCTTTGTGCGACCTTGTTTGTCTTTCTTGTTTCGTTTAGGTATTTGTTCCATTCAGATTGTCAGATCAGCTTCGATTTAGTGCAGGCCAAATCAATGACTTTGGAGTCCTCAACGTTGCAGATCTAGAGACATGGGTATTCTGGAGGCTTAAATATAATCATATGTGTAGGCTTTAGTACTTTGCAATTTTATGCTATTAACATGGATGTTGTGAGTTTGTTCACAGATTCATCCTTAATGTTTTTAGCGAATTTTCATTGTATCGATGTACTCTATCAATTTGAATGAATGAATATCATTTATTTTGGTAAAAAAAAAAAAAAACTATATATGTTACTCTTAAACTCTAGCCATCTCTTATGGTGTCAAAACTGACCAGTAGAATTTCCTCTAGTTAATTCACTGTGCATTCATATTTTTCCTTAGGATAAAATAAAATTTGATGTATAAGACGTTCCTTTCTACAACTTGTGCTAAACACTCATGTAAGATAGTTTTAATTACATACATATTGATTCTACATGATTTTCAAGGAAAAAAATAGCATTTTTTAACTTCCATGTTTTGATACATGAAGGTGTGTATATGTTGGTAAGTAATATTGAGTACATGATAGTCTTACTTCTATAACTAACGTCAATGTTGTATATGAATTGATATTTATATGTTCTCAAAAAAAAAGAAAAGATTTTTTTCCCTTCATTCTCATGAATGTGTTGAAATGACATGCATAAAATGGAAAGAGAGAAAGTAAGAGATATACCAATGATGTGATAAAAAAGACACAGTACAAGACAGAACAACACAACACAAGGCAGAACTATCATGCCTCCAGTTTGTCTACCTGAAACAGTTTTATAAATTAAACACTGACAACTGAAGTTGTTCTGTCTTGTCCTTCATTTTTTAGCAAATCAAACGCACACCAGCTGCTTTTTAGTTCCTTGTTTGAAGAAAACTTTTGCACATCATTTCTAATTTATTAAAATCATTATTAGAACTCACATAATTTCTCAACGGGCTAGAGTTTATTGAAGACAGTGATGCTTAAAATAACTGTAACGTTTTAGAATTCATGTGTAAGGGTTCCCACAATTGACAGTGTAATAAATGAATAATTGCAAATTGATTAATGAATCAAAGATAAAATTGATTAATGTAATGTTTTAGATGAATAATTTGATATCAGCCCATAAAACTATAAACTCCTGGCCAACACTTCGGCTGTCTTCAAAAAGAATCTATAATAGTTTCAGAATAAATGTCACAGGGTGAGAATAGCCATCTCATTTTGTTCAGCCCCTTTTGAATCAAGCTAACAAAATCAGCATCACTTGTACTGGAAACAAATTTGTAGAAAGTAGTATTTTAACAGTTGCAGCAATGCTCACATAAACAAATACATGAAGATGAGTGTTAAAAAGATAAATCACAACTATCCTTTTTGCTGCAAAATTTATAGTTGCATCAAATTTTCCACCGTCGTCACAATTGATGCATACCACAAAATTCTCAACGCTTCGAGCCCAAGAGATGGCATTGGCCAAGGAACTGAGATCAGGTTTAGCAGCCTGCACCAAAAAAAAATCCAGCAGGACATGCATTAAGAATAACTAAAGAGCATACTAAGTACACCTTGTAATGAACCGCTTGATCAATAGCTATAACAAAAACAAATCCTTCAAAACCCTTATACAAAGCCTGGAAAACAACAAGGATTGAAGAAGGATCCAACCGATTAGTATTTCCAAAATTATACTGAGCAGTAACCACTACAATTCCCTGGTTTCCAACTACATAAAAAGTTGTGTGTGTATATAATTGATTCTAGTGACAAACTGGAAATTTGGGTTGAAGCTTTTCAAAATAATAGGGGCCATTTTTGTGTCATTGTTGAGGTCTCCAAGGCTGAATTTAATTGGAACACTCTGGTTTTACAATCACATGCATGAAATTTCGCTAGAGTTCTTAAACACCTATATGAATATGAAATGGATCATAAAGTGGTGTGGAATATAACCTGATGGCGTCAACTCAGTAAAACCATGAATCGGGTGGCTCAGGAGGCAGCGGAGGGTGTGCCACTTCATCACAGTTCCAATCTGGGGGTTTCGGCAAGAAACTTGCTCATATGACAGTGGCCAAAATCACCTTCACTAGGTGGAAGGATACTGGTTTTAAGTACGGGAGCATGTTGTTCAAGACTCAAGAGTTCTTTTGTTTTTGCTTTTGTGCTTGGCGCAATATGCTGTCAAAGCATCATATGAACGAAAGCAAAAACAAAAGAACAATGGGTCGGAAGAAGGTAAGTGAAGCTGCTCTTGGAAGGGGGTAATCATCGTAAACAGTTGCGGTTCACAATCACTCAAAAATTCCGGCTTGTCGATAAGCTTTGTTGTTCTTGCAGCTTGTAGATCCACCATATTCGTCGGAGTTACCGTTGCAGCCATGAAATTCTTCTCAAGGACTGAAGTGAGCTCATTAGAGGTGATGATTTCTTTCAAACCTGTTGTTGCAATTCCGATGTTGAACTCACTCGTTGGAGCCACTGCATCACCCATTAAATTCTCTGCACAAACAGATTCGTCGGTGACAAAGTGTTCCTCAGTTGATTTCATAGAGGGTTGAATTTCGTCTGAAATCAGGAGAGACTCACTCATCAGCTCTGATGCATCAATCTCCATTGAAGATTCTAAAGAATCGATCTCCTCTTGCAACAAGGTAATCATTTTTGCACAAGACTCTCAGATTTCCCGTGCATATTCAGCCATGCGCAAATTGTATTGTCGGTTTGATTCAGCCATGGAATGTATGGAGTTCAAAGAACTACCACCTGCTTCTTTGGAGAAATCTTTTGTTAGACACACACTAGCATCTCACTTCTAACTTATTAAAATGATTATTTGAACTCATAATTTCTCAACTGGCTAGAATTTATTGAAGACAGTGATTCTTAAAATAACAGTAACGTTTTAGAATTCATGCATAGAGAGGTTACTAATGGCGTGGATGTTGAAACTCCTGAGATTTCAATTTCTAATATACTCGACGCTCATTCAATTTCTGCAGCTTTTAAGATGGCAGAACTAGAGAACTTACTACAGCACAAAGACAAAAACTTGACGGCTAGCGAAGATGTCCAGATTCATATCAAGAATTGTTGTATTGTACGAGGATCGGACATTATGCAAAACCCGTAAAGATCCCACACAAAATTACACAAGTGTAGAATCAAAATGACAGAAAACATTGTAAGATTCTACCACGTTTCATTATTGCTAGATTTTGCTAAAAACTGCTAAAATCTGTGAATCCAAGCCTAATTGCAACTTCCAATATCAATAAGCAGAAAATAATGTACAGCTTGTGCCATGTCATATGCAAATGAAAATAGCAAGCTTGTGGTTTACCAAAGCCTGTCAATATGCAATCTCACCTATCTTGAAAGAGTAAGAACAGTTGGAAAAAAAATGCAACTAATCTTTGCAAGTGGATTTAAATCAAACGAAAACCACATCTGTCAAGCTTCTGTAAGACATAAGACATAGGGCCTGTTTGGATAAACAACTTGTTTGTAGCTTATAGCGCTTATGCATAAGCTTGCATAAGCTATTTTCATAGAAAAAGATAAAATAAAGTTTGATTTTTTTGTATATGCTATAAACCGTTTTTACAAGCTATATTGGAGAACTTAAGAAAATAAGTCGAAAAAAGATTGTGAAAATTGTCATAAGCTATTTTCATAAGTTTTCACAAACAGTCTCACAAAACTTATGTCAGTAGATAAGCTCAAATAAGACAATCCGAACATACCCATAATAGAGGAACAATTACTTCTAGATCTTTCAAATGAAAGTACTTGCCCTTGCCATCATGAATAAGCCATCACTATAATCTCTTTGAAATGCTAAAACACGATTCATTCATGTTGTCAATCAAATCAGATAATGTATGGCACTTTTCTAAGGACAAATGAGCAGCATTTATTTGTTTCTAAATATTTTTCCTCCATGTTGATACCATACTGTTAAAAATATTCACGACATTTGGTAATGGTTTTTAGTTTGCTTTGCAACTGGAACATGCTGAACATATATATTTGATTAAAATTTAAATCATCATTTTATTCCAGTGTATTATAGTATGAGATACACGTAAAAAGGATGTCTGACACTGTCTTAGCAGACACCGCAACAATAAAATTCTATCCTGCAAAATATGTGAAGTCTGTGTAAACACTCTGTGTGTCTATAATAGGATCACACACCTTGTATTTATAATGGCTTTACACATTGAATGCTTAATTAGTATGCTATGAAGCACGGATACGGACACGGACACCGGAGACGGGCACTACTAATAATTTTAGAAAATCACTTAATTCAATGTAATTATACGTGTCGGTGTCGTGTCGGACACGACACATGTCTGACACCGGGACACGCCTAATCGGAGGAGTGTCCGTGTTTCATAGTTAGTAAGCACTAGCCTAGGAAGTTGAATACTCTTAGGAGTAATCACAATCAAGCTAGGAAGTAGTATAATTAAAGGAATATCTAAAGATTCTTAACTTTAACATATCCAATAATAAAAGGAGCCATCAGTGACATTTGAACCAAAAATTAACACTAGAGGTTCATAATTTTATACAAAACAGTAACTTTAAATGCAGCTCAAAAACCAAATGGGATCAGGACAATTGATTTAACTGTCTAAATGTGAAGAATAAATGATGAACCAATCATTCCTATGCAACAAGCCTACATAGGTACAACTATGCAGGATTAAATAAAAATCAACTTGATGTTAAGAAAAATATAGAGAAAAAGGCACAAAAAATATCATTCTAACTTATAATAAGCTAAAATGGCAAAGAAATTAATAGATGTTAAAGTAAAAAAACAATCTCTACCAAAACCAGCAATGGCTCATATGAATTGAAGGCATAATATTGATCCAGATCATCTTTGCATGTTTTCATCTAACCTACTTCCTCAAGAAGAGAACAACTACAATATTTCCAGACACACACACACCACAAATTTCCATATGATCAAGTTCAATGATGAAAAAAACACAACAAGCTTAACTCAGTCCAATAACTAGTTATTACAGTCACTCAAACAGAAGAACTTTTCAAACAATTTCATGTTCTACAGTACAGATATTTGATTCAGACAGTGTTGCGGTGAACATAACTAAATGCAGGATGCATTCTAAAACCTATGTAATAATGATACTTCAGAACGAACGTGTGTCAAATGTCCAACATGTGTTGGTCTCCGACACAACCGACTCCAAAGCATTTGATTATTTTCAATCACTTAAATTTTCATTCAAATTTATATTGTTGTATATATGTTAGTGTTAGTCTTAGTGTCATGTCATTTGACTAAGTTTGTGTTTCATATCATAGTCTAAAATTCATCAACACCAATATCATTATATAATAACATTGTCAAATTATAAACAAACGAAATGAAATATACATACACAAATAAATTCTATAATATTTGGAAAATGTAACCACAAATCATGAAGAAGATTTTCTAGTTCTCATAAGAATACTAGTCATTCTAACTCCAATCAAAGTAACATTACTAGAACGAACAAATCTAGAATTCCTAAACAATCTAACAACCTCTCTCACCTCATTAGCACCACACTCCGCAACAAGAACAAAACAAACACCACCACCCCTAACAACCCTCTCCATCTCAGCTGCAAATCTCCTCGGAAACAACGCCTCATCAAATCTCGCAGTAAAAGCAAAATCAAACGCCCCGTCAAAGTAAGGCAAATTATGCGGATCAGCACGGCTAACAAGAGGCGGAGACTCTAACAACTCAATGCCAGTGACATCCTCAACGCCAAGACGCTGCAACGCAGACACTTCATGACCCGCACCAGCGGAAATGCAGAGGATTTTGGTATTGTTAGGCAGAAGACCAATATCGCGAATCGAGAGGAAAATAAGGGAGAATGAGCGGCGTTTGTTGTTCCAGTCGCGTGAGGACCAGAGACGATTGTTTTTCTTGTCGGAGGGGAGGTTGGGACGGGTGGAGGTGAAGTCGCACGTCGATTTAGGGAAGCGGAGGTGGGGTTTTAACGGCGCTTCGGGTGGAACACATGTATCCGGGGTTATAAGGAATAGAGATATGAGTGTTAATGAAGCTATGGCTATAGAGGCTATGGAAAGTTTTCTAAGGAATGTGTCAATTTCTTTGTCCATTGTGAAAAGTTTCTGAAGCTGGGTTTGATGGTTTGTGTATCTATTCATAATCTATCCACATTTCTCTTCTCTTCTTCCACATTCCACTCTTATATATATGATTTGTTGAGTTTTACACTGACAGTGTATTCACCAGCCACTTTCTTCACCTAAACAACAAATAAGCTATAATCTTAAAACTTTTATACAAAATCACTCAGCAATTGAAACCAAAATTATCCTGCGAATTGAAAATACAAGAGAATAATCTTAAAATCCCAAAATGAAATAATTACATATCACAAGAGGAATGAAATACCTGATTCGTGGGAAAAGGAGGAAGAACGAGTGAAATGAAATAAAGGTTGGCGTTAATGTGAGAGAAAATTTGGAAAGAAAATTGGATCACACGTCTTATCTTATACAGTGGTGCGAATTACACAAGTACGAACTGCACATAATAAAAGGTGGGTTGTGTTAATGAATAGATTTTGTGTTAAAAGAATTAGAGATTAATTTTTAGAGATTTTAAAAAAATTTGAAGTTTTTTTTTGTTTGTTTACTACCCATAAAATTCTATTTTTTTAAAGAAAATAAGTTTTAACATGTGCATTATCTCCTTTTTTAAAATTTTTTTTTTTTTGAGAAAAGTTAATCCTAATAGTTTTCTATTTTAAGGTCAAAATATTTTTTTTGATAAAATGATTTTTCTAAAAATCCTAAACAAACACTTCAAAATAAAATAAATAGATTTTGTTTGGAAAAAATCCAAAACAAATGCACCCATAATCAGTTCGTTGCTTTTTTTTCCCGGCCATCGTACCAAACAACTTTTCCCTATCTTATATGTATAGTTAGTTACTTAAATAATTTTTTTCCCCAAATATACAACAAATTTTGATTTTAATCCTTAAAATATTTTAATTCTCACAAAAAAATTCTTTTTTTTTTGCTCTTTAATGGATATAATTTTGATATTTTTTTTATATTTCTTTAACATAATAAAATAGACATAAAAAGGTTGAACATAATAGATAAATATAACATAGACACGTCTTAAACATAAAAGAGTGATAATTTGACATTAATGTAAACATAAATTGGCCACCAAAGAAATATTGTATCAGGACTATTTTGGAAGTGTTTGTTTTTGTTTCTTTGTATGTTTTTTGTATTCCTTATTTTGCTTAAAGTTTTCACCTTGTATCTTTGTTGTATTGTTTGAAAAGAGTTTGTTCCATAGGTACTATATCTTGATTAAGGGGCATATGATGGTTATCATTAAGTTTAATATTCTCTCAACCTCACAGATCTCTTGTCAATATGTGATAAAATTGGTCAACTCAAAGATCATTTATAGTCGATTTGAGCGAACACTTGCAAATATCTTTTTATTGTAGTTGGATGAAATCGAAGGTTGTAGATTTCGAATTATATTGATCATTTACCATATGTGAAAGAATTTATATTGGTTATTAAGATTTCAATTTTAGTTAGTTCAATATGTATCTTTTAGTGAGTATCTAACTATTTTAATCACTTGTACCGAATTTAAAATATTGATAAAGAATGTCCTGATCTATGATGATTTTGATTGTATTGTTGTTATTTTAGTGGTTGAAAAAAATGAAGTTATTTTTTTTTTTGGAAAAAAGTCATATGTTATCATTTTGAAAATAAGAGAAATATTATAATTTTGTTATATATTATAATTTTTTTTCATAAATATAAAACAGAACTAAAACTCAAATAGGAGGTTGTTTAACTCAACTGGTTTGAATTAACAACTAATTAGTAACATTTGCTATTTAAAAAAAAAAACTAAAACTCACATGAAGACAACCCATTGATACAATGAACCATCATGTAACAACACTAGAGGAGTTTAGTTTCTACTACAAAACTAGAGGAGTTGTTTGTGTCGTTTAAAGAAACCTTAATAGATGTCGGTGTTATTTGCCCTATAATTAATATTAATTTTTTGAAAACTTATTATCCAATCCAATGATCGACTAATTCAAGTGATTCAATTATACAATCCACTTGTGAGTAGCACATTTAAAATCAGAACAAGATTCTATATGGAATAACACACCAAATTTATATTAATTATACTTATATGATATAATAAAGAGGCTTAGAATAGGAGTTGACGCATACACGCAAGCGCGTGAATTCAATTCTCACTCTTAGTGTAAGGAATCTCGTTGGCGAGTTTGTCTCAATCTTGTGATCTTTGGGGTCCACCTCGCCTAAATTTTCTAAGGTACAAAAAGGATGTATGGACAATTTCGTCATACTAAATTTAGTATATTCATTCAATTCAATACGCACAAACTAACTCCCGAGAATGCAGCCCACATGAACAGAACAACACCCTTCAACATTTGTGTGTAACTCCAACTCTAACACCTTACACCTCTCCTTTCCCTATTCAATATCATTCCTTTTTAGGTTAAAACCAACATTGTAAAAATGGAAGCTACTAAAACACTAGTTATTTATGTACATTACCATGAAGGTTGTTATAGAGAATTTAACAGGAACACTATTCTATGTACAAGTGGGGAATGATGCCACGGTTGAAGATCTAAAAAGAGAAATTGAGGCCCAGCTAAAACTCCCTTGTGACCGTCTGATTCTCATTCTTGATGCTGATTGTTGCCCTCTTATGACCAAAGATGAAGAAAAGGAATCTCTTGTTGATATTGGAATCCAAGATGGGTCGCATATTTACCTTTTCTTTAATCCTATTGATGATGAGTCTACAAAACATTGTGTGTTTACTCTGCCTGATTTTCTTCTTGGTTAGAAATGCCATCGTGCGTCGAACCATGATCTATGGTTAATGTATGGTGTTACAGTTGTAGAGACCATTAGATTTAAAAGAAGAGTTTTTCTTTCCTTGAAACCAACCCTATTGCTCCATCGAGGATATAATTTCGCAACCCCTTCCATTTCTTCTTTCTAATTTTTCTATAGATCGTAGGCTTAAATTGTTGTCTTTTATATTCATCATGTATTTTTTTTTGTTCTCCAATTGTACTGTGTTTTTATAGTTTAAATAGTTTTTCAACTTTTCATAGTGATTTTTTTATATACATTATTTCCTTTTTGTATTGGAATTCATGGTTGGTGTGGCAATATGTATGTATTGGATTAAAAACCTTGAGATTCCCACAAAATTATGTCCTTGAAGTTAACCTCTTATGTTCTTAAATTTAGAAGATTGATGTACAATCTAGCAGCTAAAATCAGTAATCTTCCTTCTTCAAAACTAGAGTAATCTTCATTCTGAAAACCAACTTCTAAAAATGCAAGGGTAAAAAAACCTTATCAAATGCAAGTGGGTACGTATTTGCCAATTTGAGAAATAGTTGTGGTTAGAAATCTATATTGGGAATTTGCAAAATATAGTACACTGTTTTATTGGTTTATTTTTTTATTTTTACGGAAAGATATCTATGACATTTCATTTGTAAATATTAGGTACAGTACAATCAAGAATATGGTAGTGCTTTGTTTAGAAAAGTTAATAGTGACAATTTAAATGGACTAATTTATCTTTTCCAAAAACAAAAAAGAAAGTTAACAGTGATTGTTCGAAGCGGTTTAGGGAAGTGAAGTGATCCAACTCATACTTGCCATTTGCAATGAAGTCTGGAAAGTGAGAAACAACAGATGCTTTGAAGGAAAACACATGTCTAGTGCCTCGGCCTGCAGCTCCAGTGCTGTAAAGTCAGTTTTTAATTTCATCGAATTTATGCCATCATACTTAGTTAGTTAGACTATAATTAGAGCACTCACGGAATTTGAGTGCCGCCACCATACTTTGAATCCATCGTTTAGTCACAATTCAAGCACTCACCGAATTTCTGATTCACATACGTTTCCAATTGGATTTGGTGTTTTTGCAATCTGGTGATAGAGAGACATCTCTCTCACACCATGGCATCCACCAGGCCATGGTCCTGTATGGTGTCTTACGGTTATGAGAAGAATGTACCAGCACTTTTCATCAAAATCGCTAGAAAATGATATCCCTTGAAAGAGGATTTCTGAATTTACCTTTGCTTCACACAACGAATATGAGATAAGAAGTTAATCCATGTCAATCACATAAAAAAATTCTCCAATAAAAAGGAACTTTATAGATAAGAGTGAGTCAAAGAAAGTCGATGTATTTTTGAGCCAAATTCATCAATTTTGTTTGACTTACTTTTACTTATGTTTTGTGATAGAGGGAGTAGTTCACTCGAGCGAAGTAGAATTTTCCATAATTTTATATAAAATAATGGTTGCTTAATTTTTGTTTTTGTTTTTTAAACGTTTGAATTATTAAGAGTCCCACATCGGATAGGAGATGGTCTGACAATGTATTTATAAGTGGGGCAATCTCACCTCACAAGCCCCACATCGGATAGTAGATGACCTAACAATATGTTTATAAGTGGGGGCAATCCTCACCCGGTTCTGTGGGATTGTATTAGGTCCAATCACGATTTAAGAGAAATAAAATGAGGATAAATTTCTTAAGGATTATACACTGATCTACTTTTTTTTTTTTTTACGTAGTGATGCATATTATATATAAAGGGAATACATAGTTTTAAGTGGAGCTTTTTCACTTCAAATTATGCCCTTAAATTTACCTATAAAAATGTTATATTTATTAGTGTTATTGTAAAAAATAAGTATAGTTTATTACAATATAAAAGTGCAAAATATTTCTACCTATAGTTTTAATCATAACCAAAATCAAAATTCCATACGAATTATTGTTCATAATTTACACTAATAAACAGACATGGACACACTAGTGCAAATTAGGGATACAAAACCTGTTTTGTTGAGATTTAAGACCTGTTTTTTGCCGGGGTTATATCATTGGGTGTTGTAAGTTTGAGATACGACACCTGTTTTTTATTGGGTATAAAAACAACATATAGTACCTATTTTTTCTAATAAACTGGTGTGATATATGTATTTGAAACCCCACTTTTACACTAAAATAGGTGTAAAACCGCACATATAACACCTGTTTGAATACAAAATTAGGTGTGATAACAAACATATAACACCCATTTTATCAAAAAACAGGTGTGAGAAAGCTAGTAGCAAATTAAAAAAAAAATTAACCTGCAGGCATCGTCAGCTACAGGTTATTCAATTCCACAATGCTTTTATTTTTATTTTTATTTTTTGCAGTGAATATCATCTAATGTTTCTTCAGAAACCAACATAGATATATAACTAATTATACTACAATGGTGCCTTCGGATAAATGCATACATTTTTTATTTATTTTTTTCAAAAGCAAAAAGGTAATGAATTAATAACTCCCCATTA
>Ga0228710_1004808_pt1 | contig 21242 bp, 15 predicted proteins | sample MedpolnodulmetaG_FD_177995 | JGI IMG/M metagenome (GOLD analysis project Ga0228710, IMG submission 177995) | Root nodule microbial communities from Medicago polymorpha collected in Santa Monica, California, United States - pink nodules | ecosystem: Host-associated > Plants > Roots > Nodule... | reverse complement strand
TTCGGTTCGTAACAATTAATTACGGTTAACAACGGGTGAAACCATTGCAGGATATGATTGAATGTGAGCAGTTCTACATGTTCCCTCTTTTAATTTAAATAAATCTGAACCACTTATTTAATCTATTAGTGTTTTTCTCGTGGTTCACCGGTGAGGGACCTAATTGGACCCTCACCCTAGAATCCACCTTTTATTATGGGTATAAATGTATTAGTCATAATTTATTTTTATTTATGCTAATATTTTATTGCAATAAAAACAATTTACTGCAAGAACATTTGCATTCTTTTAATTTTCTGATCTTGATTAATTAATCATGATGGTTTTTTTGGGAAGCTGAAAATTTTAACATCAATGCAATAAGTAGATATCTATTTTAATCAACTTCATGTCTAATCATACATAAATCAATTTAATAAGATCTTAAGCAATATCCATTAAAAAAATTCAGAAGCAATATGTAAATAGTTTTGGAAAAATATTGTTTAAGAACAACAAATCCGAAGTTATGTTTACCTTACAATCAAATGACCAATTATATCTATTTTTATGCATAAATGTTATAAGCAAATGAAATAAGATGCTTTTAGGATAAGAAACTTAGGGAGTGCACACTTCTTTGACTTTGATATTGTATTTGGTGTTTGTCGAAATACAAGATCAATTGACGCAATTTTTAATAAATTAGAGACCAAGAATGACGTAATTTTTAAAACACAATCGATCATAAAACTATATTCCCTCCGGACTCAAATGTAAGCAACTTTTTATTTTTTAGGTTCATGCAATAAATGATGTACGTAGTCTATAATATGGACCACATACATTATTTATTGAATGAATCTAAAAAGTGAAAATTTGCTTACATTTGAGAGCGGAGGGAGTATGTGATTATACTTGATGAAAATATTATTTTTGCCACTTTTACATAAATTTTATATATGTATATATATTTTAATGAAACTCGTGCAACGCACGGGTTATATCCCTAGTATCACTTGTATATGGAGCTTAACCATGCTACCCATTGGAACTACAGTTTGCTGTCAGAATATATACTTGACTTTGTTGCAGGTATAAATAAATAATTATGTTTGTTTTTTCATCTGTAAGTGTTGATTGTTTGTATATTTATATGTGGTTGTCTTTGTTGCAAGATTGGGTGTATCAACACTTCAGGGGTATAGGCAACAAAGATGTGTGGGGTGGATATCGGTATGATCAGCATCCACGCGCCATGCTTTTTGCACCACGGGTTGGTTTGTCTACACCAGACAAGTACATAGGGCGTCTGGATGCTTTGGATCTGTTAGGCATTGTCATGGCCCCATAGGGAGAGCACTGTCAGACATGTCCTTTTGAGCGGGTCAGCCTTTACTCTGGATGACTTAAATACGGCAACCGCAAGGTGAGATATCTATTGGAGCGGGTGCTTCGCCAGTTTGGGTACATTCAAACCATCCCCAAACATCCACACGTCAGTGCACCTCCCAAGGAGACCTTAGCAATTGATTATACGCTGACACCTTAGCAATTGGGTAACCGGGCACTGCATGGTGTGGAGGCAGTAGAGGGATACATCAAATGGTTTTATCTTGTCTCTCATCCACGCATGATTCTTCCAATCCAGGAGGTTCCAGTTCCGAGGCCACCATAGCGGGAGGCCTTTGATGAAATTGTTGCTGAGGAGGATGGAGAGCATGGGTTCTTAGAGCTGGGCGGAAGGATTGGCCATACAGAGATCATTTGTATGTTGTTATGTCCATTGGTGAGGTGCAACAATGGTCTGAGGCATGACAATATTTGGAGGAAGTCCTGAGAGAAATTTATGGTGGGAAAGTTTATCATCGTAGGCAAAATGTTGAGGGTGGCAGGGGTGTAGTGATATCGGGATGATTGTAATTTTTAATTATGTTATGTTTGAATAATTTGGATAATTTTTAGTTATGTAACATTTGGATAATTTTATAGTTATGTTTGATTAATGTTATGTTTGAATAATTATGTTGTGTTGTTAATTGTTATGTTATGAATCAAATTTTCTGTTTGAACATATGGTCAAAGGCATGGTATGTTGTTTAGCCAAAAAGAGTTTCAGCCAAAACAGATGGCTTCTGCCTCTGTATTGATACAGTTCGGATTATGTAATCCAGACTGTTTTTACACTTTCCGGATTATATAATCTGGAAACAAACTTTTTCACCCTAAATGTTGACTTTCCCGCGGGGTGATTGACACATTTCGGATTATATAATCTGGAAAGTGTCAAAATTGTCCGGATGATATAACCCGAACACATCCAATGCACTTTGGCATCAAGATCCTTTAGGGTCTTCTAGCTCCAAAATGCACGAAATTGTCCGGATTACATAATCCAAAAGGAGTTTGGATTATGTAATCCGGACTAGGGGTATTTTTGAAGGAAAAAAATAGGGCTCGCTAGTATACAGCAAAGTGGGAAAAGTAATAGTCTTTTTAGAAACAATACCCACCCAATTACCCGGGCCAACCCATTTTTTTTAGATTTTTTTGGTAAGTTTGACCGGATTTTCTGAGTTGACCCAACTCATATACACCATCTACATATTTTCATTAAAATGTAGTTATGCAGATAAAAAAGAGTCAAATGTAGTTAGCTCTTGAGCTAACTTATACATATTATGTTAATATTTACTGTTAACCACAATATAAGGAAAAACTATATAAACAAACTCAATGTGTTGATTATAAAAATATGGTCAAGAAGAAAAGATGGAAAAATACCTGTAGGACCTTTGACTTTGGCTGCAGAAGGCAATATTAATGATATTAGTGTTTGTGATAGGAGCATAAAAGAAAGAAGAAAAAAATTAACAGAATGCGCCACAATCAAGATGATAGATAATTAAAGATATTCTACCTTTTTATTCATATTTTTTGCCCCCTTTCCAAAGGAAATAGGCTGCAATGCTCAAAAGATTACGATCATAGCATTACTAACGAAATAACTCGGTGACTAATTAATTATTGCAAAGAAAAGGTTACAAATTAATTGGCTCTTTTAAATGGTCAGCTAAATCAATGCATGAGAATGTTGCACATTCATTAGTAACTCACTAAACATTTTCCAAGCCAACTGAATAGAGGCGTAAGGGTGAGATGGATTGCAACCCTTTTCAACTAACTCCACATATATGGTTGAATGTGATTCAAGCGCCATGGGATGACACCCTTTGAGTTCAAATACGCCATAACACAGTCCGAAATAACAAATGCTTCCAACCATTACCAACGTCGTTTGATGACCTTAAATTTTTATTCAGCCAAGTATGCAAATCTTCTATAAAAAAATTGTTTTCCCGCAAAACCAAACTGATCCCAAATATGTTGAACACAACTAAAATCCAACCACAAATGCAGCGCAGACTTGTCTCGCGACTGACATAGAGGAGGACAAATAGAATTGTCTCCTAAACCGCATCGACTTCTTTTTCATTAATTTTTAGACCTTATTCAGAATCAGCACAATAAGCACTTAATTCTTTGAGACCCCACCCAGTGCCATATATAAATCCCAACATGTTCCATTTAAATACTAATTCTAAACAAGAAACTCATAAGCTGACTTGGTTGAAAATTGTCCATTCCATAAAAAAGGCCAATACAAACCGTCATTATAGTCGTTATTGTTACTACAACATGGCAGCTATGAATTTAACCTGATCTTCCAGCACCATCTGACAACTTACCCCACCCTCCAATTCAATTGCTTGCTCTTCAAGAACATAGTTGACGGTTACATTCTTCAGAAGTACACCCAAAGGTTGCCACGAATCAGACCAAAAATGCACTTCATTACCGTTCCCAATATTCCATTGAATGTCTTCCAATACCTAGCTCCAAATGGTTGTGATTCCTGTCCAAGTATTCGAACAAGTTGCTCTAGATTTCACCACAGGAATATATGAGTTCCATCAGACGGAGCTAGGTTCATTAGAAATGGGGCGGCAGCCACCCCTATGTCTTGGATAATACTTACCTCTTGTATATGAGAAACTACCTTCGCCACCCCTAGTATACTTGAATATAGTGTAAATTATTATTATTTCTTTTTTTTTGTCAAGTAGTCTAGTGGGGTGTTCGGGGTTCGAACTCTGACCCTGCATATAATAATGCATGTCGCTGCTGTAAATATTTTTTATTCCGCTACATTCTGTTTAATTACCATACTTAATAAGTAAAACTTGCTCATATTTTTTTTTATTCCACCTCGCTGAACACACACATATATCTTGTCATTCCTTAAGATATACTAATTAATTTACTAGTTGTAGCTTTTTAAAATTTAGGTTTTGGGTCCCCAGTTTTACCCATTATTGTAATTTGAAAATTGTTATATACACATTTGCTAAGGCTGAAAAACACATGTAAATTACTCAAATGTCCCTCGGCTGTTAACTGTCGAAATTTTAAAGAACCAACGGCAGTTAATTGCCGAGGTTTCTTCGGCAGTTAACTGCAGATGATCTGTTATAAGAACATAACAGACATAGAAGTTTCCAAAACTCCATTGTTGCGTTTTTCATTCTCCTAGGTGCGATTTTCAGCCATTTCAAGCCAATTTCAATCACAAAATCAAGTAAGTGTTTTGAATCCTATTGCATTGGTTTTTTGTTATTGAATTGTTTGATTTTTTGGAAATTTTTTGACATATTTAGGTTTTGTTGATTTTAGATTTGATGATGATTTTATATTGATTCGTTATATGTTGTTTAGAATAGAATTGTAATAGAAATTGTTAGGTATTTGAAATTGTTAGAACTGTTTAGGTTTTAGAAATTGTTAGAAATTAGAAATTGTTTTGATTTTATGATAATTTAGGTTTAGGTTTAGGTTAGAATTGTTTAGGTTTAGGTTTAGGTTTAATGGATATTTCAAATAAGATTGACATATTGTTGTAGAATTGTTAGGAAATTATGGTAGAATTTTTAGGATTAGTTTATGTTTTGATGAATTGTTGTAGAATCGTTACGATTAGTTTAGGTTTATTGTGAATTTTTGTTGTTATGAATTTGTGATATAATTATTATGATTAGTTATAGTATACTTTTTATGATTAGTTTAGGTTTTGATGAAACATTGTAGAATTGTTACAACATGAAGTAGGTTTTGATCGTCAATTTGTTTATGTAGATATGTCTCATAATCAGGGAAACGTTGAGTTGAACAAAAAGGAGGATGATGACAAGAAGAAAGAAAAATCGCCTATGACATGGCACAGAATCACATGTGATGGTTCCGTCAAAAAGAAGGATTCAAAGGTGCTGGTGTACAATCAGTCGAGGTTGAGGAGGAGCAGGAGGACATGCTATTTTGGTCCTCAACCAAAAGCAACTGCCCCAGGGACTATCGAGGACAACCCGATTGACTTGTGTGACGATTGAATGTAATTTTCTTTTTTATGTTTTGGATCTTTTTTTGCTTAATTGGTTTGGATTTTTTTTATGTTTTTTTATATGTCGTGCGCATTTTGCTACATTTTGCTTGACATTATGGTACTTTGAATAAAATCGCGTTTGAATAATTTCGATTCAAATCGCGTATTTCGATTAAAATCGCGTATTGAATAATTTTGATTAAACTCGCGTATTGAATAATTTCAATTAAACTCGCGTATTGAATAATTTTGATTAAAAATTGTGTAAAATTTTCCATCAGCATTTTTAGTCCCTATAAAATTTTCCATCAGCATTTTTAGTCCCTGTCAAAAATTTTCATAACAGCTTTGGTCCCTAAAATGCTTAAAGAAAATGTTACAGGGACTAAAAAGTGTGATTTTATTTTGTAAGGACTAAAAACAAAACTGTGAATATTTATAGAGACTAAAAACTTAATTAACCCTTAAATAAATTGACGTTGCGGAAGCTTAAGCCTCTTTGCCCCTTAGTCTTTGTTTGAGAGTTTGGAGGGGAGGTGGAGGGGAGGGGGTAGTTTTGGAAAAAAGAAAGAGTAAGCGAAAGAAATAAAACAAATTAGGAGGAGAAGGATTTGGGGTTACAAAATATCTCTCTTTTGGTAAACTAAAAAATTGTATTGGGGAATACTTTTAGAGGGTTTATATATGGGTTAATTAAGTAAATGGTCCCTATAAATATTCAGAATTTTGTTTTTAGTCCCTACAAAATAAAATCACATATTTTAGTCCCTATAAAATTTTCCATCAACATTTTTAGTCCCTATAAAATTTTTCCATCAACATTTTTAGTCCCTGTCAAAATTTTCCATCAACATTTTTGGTCCTTAAAATGCTTAAGGAAAATGTCACAGGGACTAAAAAATGTGATTTTATTTTTTAGCAACTAAAAACAAAATTGTGAATATTTATAAGGACTAAAAACTTAATTAACCCTTTATATAATTTTTTCAAATTCATTATTTGTTGTTATAATATTCTTAAATTAAAAATATATCAATCATAAGCATTTGCTTATCATTTATTGCTCTTTCAAAATATGTAAAAAAATTCTTCATTTTTTCTTTATATTTTTCACCCCTCGAACTCCTCTCTTCCCCTCCCCTCCAAACTCATAAACAAAGGCTTTGGTTGACAAATCTTCTCCCATACGACTGTCTTCCAACCCCTTTAGATTCCAACGTTCCCCACATGAAGTTCCTCATAATTTTCTCAATTTGACTACAAACACCTTTTGGGAGGAGCCGTCTGTATGATACAGGGAGTTGATAATTGGATCCGATAATTGTTGAGCTCCTTTTACTGTTAAAGAATTGCTCTTCTCCCATTTATTTTTGCTCATTCCCGTCTAACGTAAGTTAATTCACGCTGAAAAATATACCTAAGTGAGTTAACTCACGTTGAAAATACTTTTGTGTGATCCTAATTATGACAGTAGACTTGATCTTGAGCCACATAAAATAGATTTTGGATAGTGAAAGGAATGAATTTGATTTTCTTATTGGGTTATGAAATAACATGCTTACCAGTGTTGTAGGGGTGCGGGTATGGGATACGACATTTCTCAAAAAACAAAGGTACAAGTATGTTAGGATAATTTTTTTAAATTCAAAATAACATAGCATGAGGAAATTATATTGCTCAAATGACGACAAAAATTCAACCAAAAAAATTACGCGGCTAAAACATCCAAATTGAAAAACTAAAGTACGGGATAAAACTTAATATCTATGCATGAATTGGAAAAATCACACTCCAAGAGTGTCAATATCACTATTTCCTTCCTCATCTTCAGTAAAAAAAACTAGCTTACGTGGCAGGTTCATCCAGAGAAAGACTAGCAACTTCAAGAATACTAGCTCCGTTGAATAGATTCCATTCATCTCCACCAATATCCCACATTCTTGTTTTGTAAATGTTGTTGTGGCTGTGGAACCGTTTGAGTTTATAAAAAAAACAAAAAAAAAAACTATAATTGCTATTAATTCTCATGAAAAGTCTCATTTTCTCAAGAAAAAAATGGTTATGCGTACCTTAAGAGTACCACTGCCGTACCGTAACCGTACCAAGGTTTAAAAACAAAAAAAAAATTGGTACATCATGGGTGCGTCCTGTACCCATACGAGTACCAGTACCCGCGGAGTACCGGTACGGGTACGTTTTGCAAATTGAAGTACGTGTGCTTCAAATGCTTACTTTGCTAACAAATCTCTTTGGTTTTCTTCAGACCGAGGATATCGCTCATCCACTTGGATTAAGAGTAGCTTTGGAGAAGCAAGCTAGATCAAATTCTTTTTATGTAACTCAGGTAAAATCACTTTAGTTTCCAATTTTTTTATATCAGTGATCATATGCTTAAAGTACTGATAAAGTCTTTTGTGTATACTATATGGTTAATCATAAAGAAAACTATAAAATTGATTTATGTTTATCATGAGTTTGTGCCTTAATCAACCCTCAAGGATTTCACTTTTATTATAAAGAAAATAAACTTTTTCATATCTTCTTTTATATATGTATGCTTTTTATGATTAAAGTTTTTCTTTAGTATAACCTTCAGGTTATGCTTCATTACTGGTTCTAAATTTAAAAAAAATAAAAAATTCATTCCCTGCAGATCCAAACAAAATGTTGCTTTGAATAATTTTAGGTAATGGTAAATAGACTGGGGAAAAATAATATCCATAAGGATGGTAGTTTAATGTTTAAGAAGAGAAGAAGACTAATTTCTAAACAAGTAAAAGCCTTAGAAAAGGAGCTTTGAGTTAGACAAAAAGTATAAATAAAAATCTTCAAGCTTTGAAGTTTTAGTTTGTTTCAATATCATCTATTTCTCACATTGATATCGTGAATTTATTGAAATGGCTGTAATACTTGAGAATTAGTGATTATATTTTTGTTGATTTTGGTTAATTTTGGTCAACAATGTTGCTTTAAGCGTCCTCTTTTGATTTTTTGCTGTTTCAGAGGAGTGAAGATCTCATATTTACTTCCTGTTTGACTTACTTTTATTGCGGACAACATTATTATTTGTGCACACTAGGTTTTTTTTATTTTTTTGTGGTGGTTAGTGTTTGAACCTTGCATATATTATATATTTGTGCAATCTAGGCTTGTTTTGCTTGATAGCTTTCCTTTTTCATGTTTGTTTAATGTATCAATCTTATTTAACTCCGGCGAATGACATAATTTTTGTCATTAGAATAAATTCATGTTAGCTTAACTTATTTTTCCATCTTACTCAAGTTTATTAGCACATCAAATATAGGTTATTGTGCAACAATGATAGTTAAGTAAAGACCTTTAGTTGAAACTGCTGATTTATACAAAGTCCTGCATAAAATCCCATCTTTTCTTTCTTTAAGCAGCATAAACTTTTTGGTGGATTTGTGTTTATTGAGGTTGTTGGTGGTGTTGAGGATGATTTAAATAAAGTGTCGAGGATAATTTAAATGTAGTCCTCGGATATTTAAAGTCACATATTCAATTGATATGCCTGTTACTCAGAACTATGTTGAACTTACTTCTATTATAATGGTTTTTTCTAAAACTGTGCTAAAATTTTGAAGATAAACGTAAAGAATAAGAGGTGATGAAATCTATCTATTTTAGCTAATTTATTTCTTGGCCATTTAGCTTTTTTTCTTTAGGTTTCTATTATACTTTATTGGCATGTGTTAGGCTTGAATTTGCAATATATTTTGAACTGATTTGTATTTGCAGTCTTCATTATCATACCTATCTGTCTAATATTATTTTATTCTTTGTTTTCTTAGATGGAAGGATTATGCAGGAGACAAAATAAGGCATGAAGGCCAAAACAAATATCAGTGAAACTAGTTTGGAGAGCTCTGAAGGATAAATTATTGGTGTTTTTTTGAAGATATCATGTAAATATGGTCTAAAACTATGTTGAATACTAGAAATATTTTCAGGCATTCATGTACACCCATGTTAACTAAATTTAGGCATACAAATATTTTTCTAAAGACGAGACAAATCCTAGTTAAGCATTTGATAATCCACTAGCATAATGACAATCAATTCTTTTATGCAGTTTTACATAGCGGTCAACAAGAATTATGTAATTAACTACATTGTTGAAAGAAACATTATGCATCATGCAAGTTGGAGATTCAACAACCAAACAACATACAAGTGTTAATGCAAAAAAAAATTTAGAAGCAAAATTAAATTTATTAAAATAAAACACAACACAAGTATAAACAATGCAATTTCTTATTGATAAGAAATAAATAAGAATACAATTTCTTTTTTATTGTTTGACGAATACATTTCCAATTCCAAAAAATTCACCAGATACATTGTTTTGAAGCCGAGGTGCTTCTGAACAACAAACAAAGAAAGAGACAGGGGCAAAACAATGGAGCACTGCAAGTGAAAAACTGATTGACTTTGATTTGGAAAGAAAAGGTAAGCTGAGGGTGGTCGGAGGAGATGAGTATTATCTTATCATCTTTCCTTAAAAAAAGTATTATCTTTTTAAAAAGATACCTTCTATGGGAGGGTCTTAAACATTTAAGACCTGATACCTATTAGTTACTCAATTGAAGATAACTTTTTCGAGGTTTTATAATACTTGGAGTGAAACCTACACTTTTTTAATATTAAAAAAATTGAAATGTAATGATATAAAGTTATTGATAGTTGATTAGTGGGTCTCATTTAAGAAATTTATGTGAGATGTTGGGTTAGAGATTGTGTGCTTATTAGGTACTACTATTAAAAAATTATAAGTGAGTGATGTATACATGTGTGGCCATTTAAGTACCAAAAAATGGATGTCTCTATTGTGGATGCTCTAACTTTGTGCGATCCTTTAATGTTGTTGTTGCGTGCTCAAGGGTCGGTAATTTCCTAATTTCCTATTCTTGATCATAAATTATTCAAGGACCAAGGTAACCAAAGAACAAAGCAAAAAACAACCAAATAAAGCTTCCTAACAAGTAAAACCTTTCATTAAGCATAAAAGTTGTTTGTGTTCCAAAAAGTTTTAAAGGAAGCAAAATCCCAAGATGTTTCATTGAGGCACAGTAGCCGTTAAAGTTACGTGCCTAGGGTCGGTAAGAATTGATTTTATGTTCACAAAACCAGCTTCCCTCAGTGTTTCATCCATATCAGTCAAGTAGTACTCGTCAAGAAAGGGTTCTGTGCTTTTCATCAATGTAAACAGGACAGGAGACAACTCCTACAAGACATGAAGAAAACAAATGAACAAGTTTGATGATGTTCCTACTAAACAATAATTTACCATAAGCTACATGAAAGGTCTTTAATCAGTTTTGGATCCATAAAATCTCACTTCATTCTGATTGATTTAAAATGAAAATATGCAGTATTAAAAGTTATGTTACAGGCTAAGTTATTTTCAACGTGACAACGACTATGCGTCTAGTAGGACATATGATTTAATATATTGGTTCATATTATCATTGAAATTTAGCAAACATTAACTTATGCAGATCAAAAAAGAGTCAAATGTAGTTAGCTCTTGAGCTAACTTATACATATTATGTTAATATTTACTGTTAACCACAAAATAAGGAAAAGTTGTAGAAACAAACTCAATGTATTGAGTATAAAAATATGGTCAAGAAGAAAAAATGGAAAAATACCTGTAGGACCTTTGACTTTGGCTGCAGAAGGCAATATTAATGATATTAGTGTTTGTGATAGGAGCATAAAAAGAAAGAAGAAGAAAATCTGATCATAATTTTATTTACCGAATTATCTGTCATAGCAAACGTTCCTCCAGGCCGAAGGAGACGGAATGCTTCCTTTACTACATTCACTATGGCTCTTGCAGGACATTCATGAAACTGCACAGATTGAGGGGTCAAGAAAATAAAATCTACTGAATATTTTGTTAAAAATACTGTTAGAGCAATCAAATCTATGAATCAATTAATTTACATGGAAAAAAATTCAAAAGATGCCATCATCCACAATTCCTTTGTTCTTTATAAAAAGGTTTTTCTCATATATTGTCATATTGTGTTACGAGCTTGAAAATCCACAATTGATTTAATGCAAGAACACTGAAAAATATTAGTCTCTAAACAGTGGTTTCGAACATAAGAAAAAAGTGCATTGCAGCATTCTCTGAATTTAACGGAGGACCAAATAAGGGGAGAAGAAGGCATACCACATAAGAAATAGACACAAGATCAAATGATTTAGAAGGCAAGCCCGTGTCTTCCCCATTTGCATGTATCCATTTTATAGGATTTTTTCTAGACGTTCCGCTCTTTTCCTTATGCTGAGCCACAGCTAGAAAATAGGGTGACATATCTAGCCCCTGGAACAAACATATCAATCAAAAATCATGTACATACCATACCATACACAAGGCTTCTTTTACATAGTGTTGACAGAGCAATTTCAATTGCATTCGTTAAAACTCACAATGACATTGGCCGTAGGGAACTTGTCCGCAAGAAATCTTGTGCTTACTCCCACAGAGCATCCAATGTCTAGAATGTCACCAATCATGGATGTTTGTGAATGCTGCAGATGATGTTGTTCAATTGTATTAAGCCAATTTCCACGCATTATCTGAGTCGCTTCTTCGACTGATGAAGCAGTAGGAATCGCTCGTCTTACCATTGACTTAGTAGCAGCCTCTGCTTCTGCTGCTGCCTATCATCATACAATACAGATCTTATGATATTTTCTATGGAATTTCAGCAAGGAAGCCAACAATGATTAGTATTTCCATCCACATAATAGTTTGTTTAACGAAGAGCAAGTAAAAAATGCACCTATGATTCAAATGGTTGCCAAAGAACAAAATAAACAAAAAACCACATATTACATTGGAAAATCTCATAATTTGTAAATGTGCATAAACAGATAGTTATGTACACATGATTAAACCCAAACATAAAAGGTCCAGCGAAAACGTATTTTGACTGTTTGTTATCATCCATATCTTGGATGGATGCCAAGGCACATTTTTACACCTATAATGTGTAACCTTTGACAAACACAAATCTTTAAAAGTAATAAATTGGAACTTGTGAAAGTTAGCAGTAACTTTGCACAATAAGCATATCAAAACAAAACCAAAAAAAGTGTTGGGAAGAACAACCGTTATGTAGCACCAACACTTTAAGATTGATGGTGTGTCCAACATGTATCAGTGTCCACACGACACCGACGCATGTGGTTACATAACATTCAATTACTTCAATTTCCTAAATAATTACCAGTGTTTGTGTCAATGCTTCATAGACAATACAACATATACAACTACCAAAGAGTGACCAAATGAAACCATTGATTGACATTGAGAAAAAGTAAAGTAAAGAATTAGCAATTACCAGCCATGTAAGATTCCCTTCATCATATGCATGAAATGGATTCAAATAATCTGTATAGTAAATCAAACAGCCCTTCCATCAATACACTTGAAACATGCAAGTGCAAAGAGAAGACCAAAAAGTGAAAGAAGTAAGATGAAATTACAATCAGGGTATACTAAAGACTGGTTTTGAATGCTATCCAACTCTTTATAAACTTCTGATTCCAAAATCTCTTTTGTCATTTCCCTCCATGGTATATTGTTTTTCTCAGCTGTACTGCATTTACAATCACATCCAAAAAATGTGAAAGAAAGAATGTTACAAAACTATAGTTATGCAAAATGTGAAGCAAAGTGAGAAGAATCAATGGTTAACCTTATGAGAACTTGTCTAGCACCAAGCTTGAGGATAGAGTACAAAGGCTTGAAAGAGATGAGAGCGCGAACCATGCGAGAGAGAGGAGTCTCTCCAGTCCATTTTGGTCTAACAAGCTTTCCTTCTTCATAGCTACTAGCTTGAAGGGAGGTTGTTGTGTCGGAAGCCGCCGCATGAACCACCACGTGACGCCGTGTTGGTGCTTTTGTGATGCTGTGTGGAGAGATTAATGAAGAGAGGTTCTGAAGTTGTGAAGAGAGAGCCATTGTGAGAGAAACTGGTTCAAACTGTTGTAACCAAACGTAAACACATCCTTGTGAGAGGATCTAATGGTTATAAGTCATCGACAATAAATCTAACTTACCAATAATATAAAGCCATGTGTCAGGACCTTCAAATAAAGTCTAATATCTATCTACCTACATCTCCCATCCTTCGTGTTAATTTGGGAAAAATACGAGAAAACACATACATGTGGCTCAAAATTTAATCATTTTTGTTTTGATTAAAGGACACAAATTATAGAGGAAGAAAAAGGTAAATACAAGATGGTAAAATGAAAATAAATACTCTCAGCTCCTTTGCATTTTAACCTTATGCATTATTCATATAATCTACATTGACCATTTTTCTTTTTATTAATATATAAAGATAAATATTAGTATATAAGATTCCTTAAAAAAAATATCAATTTTTTTATTATAGAAAATTAAACATATTAATGATTAAAGTTATGCATTGACATGTAACCAAAAAAAAAGTTGTGCATTGACATTGGATGAAGTTTTCAATTGTTACATGTATTTTATTAGAAACGGATAGAGTAAAACAAAAGATGAAATTTGAAAAAAGGAATAGTTAAAAGAAGGTGTCACAGTCGAATGAACAAGTTCTGATGCAAGAACACAAAAATGGGGAATTTTTTTACCAAAATACACATAGTGTAATTTCCATCAATATTCTACTTGTTTATTCATAATTTTTGCCCCCTTTATAAAGAAATAGGCTACAATGCAGAAAAGATTACGATCATAGCATGATTAATGAAATAACTCTGGCTAAACAAAGAAAAGGTTATAACTTAATTGGCTATTTGAAGTGGGCAGCTAAATCAATGTTTGAGATGGTTACACATTCATTTGCAACTCACAATTCACCGTTGAAGTGTTAGTTCGGCCTCCATTATGCTTCTATAATGCATCGCTTTCTTCTCTTGAATCAACTCATTCATCGAAATCATGTTATCCACTTCAAAATCATTTTTCACCACGAAAAGGGCCGAATTTGCTCGAGTTTAAAAGACGAATTGTAGGAAAAAATTTAAACTTTCCAACGAATTAAAGATCACGTAATCAAATTTAGTTCTTTTTATTTCTTGTAAAGGATGAGCATATTAGGATCACATCATGTTTCCATCATTTTTACCAATTGTGTCATTATGTCAATGGCTTAATTATAAGGATGAAGAGGATCGTAAACTTCTACTTTAGAGGAAGGTGTTATTTACCTGTGGTGTTTTGAACAATTTTCAGGTTTCACTTCATAGTGATCATCACTAAGAAGATCACACTTTCCCTCATACCTAAAGTAGCTTAGGTAATTGTTTGGATTGATGTAATAAGCTGGAATTACATAGAATTGAGTGGCATAGAGTGACATTCACAGTACAAAAAGTGAGTGAAATGGAGTGGGAGAAAATCATTGGAGCACTTATACATGAGTTTACATGGTACAAGAAATTACTATTATCATCACTCACTTCCTCATCACATTTAAACATGGTAGGGATATATAGAAATCCAAATTACTAGACAAAGGGAACTTATAAGAAATCTTCTAAAGATGAAGAACTGAATATAGAAACCCTCCTTCTTTTTCTTGCTCTTAGCATATCCTGTGAAACAGAAAATCTACCAAGTACAGACTTAAGAGCTTGGTGAACAGAACCAGCAAGAAACTGTCTGTATTCAGCAGCATCAAAGTTTTGTTCTTCACAGCTAATTACAACAAAGACATTCTTCATTCTTCCTCCAAAAGTTGCAATATCTGCTTTCATGATGATGAGATGAAGAGCATCTAGTGCTTGTCTTATATTAGACAATAAACCTGGTTGATATTCACAACATAGCGATGCTTTAATTGAAAAAGGAAAACCATTCCAACCTCCCTCTTGTTCTTCAACACTTATTTCATCATTGTCCTTTGGTATCATTAAACCTTCACATGCTTGAGCTTCATTCCTTTTTAGCTCTTTCAAATGTGTAATAACTTCACCAAGTAATGATGCTTTGTCCATCTGTGCTCATAAAGATGAAATAATAGTAATCAGATTTTAAGTGATAAATGAATGATTTAACATGTTTATTTCTACTCGTATTTGTGCTTTATATTTCAAACTTTAAGCATAATGTTGAAATTTAAGTGTGAGTGGTTAGTCTCAGATCAACTATAAACGACCTGAATGAAAGATATATAAGAGAAGTTTCGCATATACTAAATGTTTAAGTTTAACTTATAGATGTCGTGTTGAGGTCTCTTAGTTCTCCTATTGTAGCTTCTGACACTCTTGTGGACTTCCCAACACATAACTAGGTTGGATAGTTAATATCAAATTTCTATCATCCATTTTTAAGGAATTATAACTCAAATTGTGTCCTTGACCATTAAAACAATTAAATACTCTTTTAAATGGTTTTACTAATGGATCCCCTTACATATGATCATTAACTAGATTCTACCAATTAGCATGGTTTATACTCCAAATTTTCAAGCTCCTAACACTTCTTCAATACAAGATGAGATGTATAATGGAAGCAAAATAAAATGCTAATGAATTTTAGTTGTTCAAGAAATATGTCTTCAAATTAAAGCTTTGGAGAAGATGCAGGCATACATGGACAGTACCAAATCCATCAAATTGTGACTTGTGAAGCTATGCTTACAAGGCAATACCCAATAAAATACCATGTTACACCCTTTGAAGTTTGATTTGACCTACCATTCTTTTAACCACCCGAACCAAATAACTAACTTAGGTCAACAATGTCACAATTTATTTAGGTTCGTGTAGATTGAATTATTTGAACTTACCTACTAACATAAATATCTGTGAAACTATTTGGTAGAACTTATGGATACACATATGAGCTTATGGCATGTTCATAACATGTTTTCATAAGCTTCTTAGGATAGCTATGCAAATGTATTTTAACATATAAGAAACCAGTTTAACATTATTTCCTTTTGTTAGAGAAATAGTTATACATAAACATTTATATGATATTGTGCTCAGATTTTAAGCAATGTCTTGGATTCGAACCTTGTATAAAGGAAAAACTTTGGTTAGGAGGGGAGAGCCCACTAAAGATGACTAGTTAGATTTCATTGTGGATATTAGTCGGTGGATAGTTCGCACAAATATAATTGGTTATTAGAAAATAATTAAGCATTAATGTGATAAGTACTTATCTTATAAGTGCTTAATTTAGGTTTTATCCAAACATGGAGTTAATTGCTTTTCTCAATGATTAAAAAAAAGGCAATGAAAATATACATTATGTTAACTAACCTTCATAGCACCTGGAATGACACAACGAAGTGTATCAAGATGTGCATTAATCCTAGCTCTTCTCCTCCTTTCTGCCTCACTATGATTCTTCAAAGCTTCAACACTTCTCTCAGTAGTGGACACACCCTTGCCTTCCATTTTAACAGGTGCCTCTACAAGCTCCCCTCTCTCCCTATCCAAAACCAAAGAGAAAGTTGAACCATTCCCACTTCCAATTACCTCATTGTTTACTTCAAAACCCTCTTTACCAATTCTCTCACTAGCATCTCCAAATATATCATAACCCCAATCAAAACCTTCCATTTCCATAGCCAAGTAAATAAATAACTAAAAAGTGAAAAAGGAGAGTTGTGGGGACCAAACACAGGAGACAACCTTGGAAACAATGGAATAAGGAGAGGTGTTTGTTCTGTGTCAGAGTTGTTTTGGAGTGTGATAGTGATGAAAATGACAGTGTCAGTGAACAAGTGACAGTAGATGATGATGGCTAAGGAAGTGAAGGAACTGTTATGGAATACACACCTTTTTATATTGGAGAAGTTCTTGTACCAATAAGATATAAGGTGTGGCATGAGTACTTTCTTTACTTGTAGAATGTTGAAAAAAATTGTTTGATTTCAATAGTTTATGCATACTAGAATCATATAGAATCAAATATCAATAATTATTTTTTAAGTTTAGTTCTATCAAATCGTCACACAATCCACTATAAATCTAGGGGAGAGTATCGTATACATGCTAAAATCATTTAAATTATCCTTAAACTTCTCTATTAAAAGACTATTCTTTAATATATGAAAAAATAAATATTACCGAATTGGGTTATGGGTTCGCCAAGATCAATATAAGCTTCAAGGCTCCAAAAAACATTAATTAAGATATTCACAATTATCTATCAATAAAGTTTTTACACCGACAACGAGAGTTGAATTTATATTTTTGCGATGCACAAGTCAATTTTTTACAAACCTGATCAACCTTTCTCGACTATTAGAGTACTATTTTAAATGCAAACTTCTAGTCATAAATTTGTTTTTTAATTTTGTAATTACCCAATTTTAGTCATAAACTATTTTTTTTTTGCATCCAAGTTCAGATTTAGGTTACCAAATTTTTTTGAATCTTTAGCACAATTTAGGTTACATAAGTGGAGGACTTTTTTTATTGATACTAGTGGGAAAAGAAACAAAAGGCAAAGCAAATCAGAAAAATAACAAAATGAATTTTTGGAGCCGAACAACTTTTTTCCATTGTGATACAAAGCAACAAGAAGTCTTGAGTCTCTCACCAACCAACAAGAAGGATATATTGAATAATGACAAATGCTGATTTTAGCAAATTTTGAAGGGAATCTTATTGAGTGATGAGAGCAAAGTATATAAGAGGTACAAAATCCACTATGTGTCATTAAATCAATAGTAACAATATTATACAACAACATTAGCAGCAATTTAGATCTTTTGTGATCTTTCAATTGGTTTTATTATTGTCGCAATTTGCTTTTCCGTCTCTTCCACGTTTGCAAAGTGTAAAGCACACTATGCTTGAATTATTTTTTTTGGTCTAAAAAGCACACTATGCTTGAATTTTATTTTGGAGTAATGCATTGTTGGAGATTTCTATACTCTATCTCTTTTTTTTTCCTTTTTTCTAGCTCTAATTATAAGTTTCATTTTAAATAATTAGATATCCTTTTTGTTTTTTTCCTTTTCAAATATACTCGTTTAAGTAAGAAAAAAGTATATTAAGGGCCCGTTTAAGTAACAAAAAGTATATTAAGGGCTCGTTTGTTACACATTAAAATAAAAGTGATTTTCACATAAAATAATTTAAAGATTTTATGAAAAATCAGAATCTATTTTGCGTTTGTTTACCATGATAAAAATCATTTTTTTAAATAAATAATTTAATTTGTTTGGATACAACTATATATAAGGGATTTTTTGTTACAAATTTAGTTTAATCTTTTAAACCCTATTTTCTCTCTCCTCTAAAAAAAATCTTTTTTTTGATAAGCTGCTATTAACAACTTCTCATTTGAAGCTGTTTTTAGATTTTGATTTTTTTAAAAAGTTGTAACAAACGGATGCAAAACTCTTAAAAGTGATAATTTTTTTAAAAAAAGTGATTTTTTCCTAGAAAAAAGCTATAACAAACTAAACACATTAAAAGGAACTTATGATAAATGCATGTTTGGTTTCATTTTTGAAGTATACAAATTTGATTCTAAAGGTTTTCATATGAAAAATATATCTAGACGGTATAATTGATTTTCATGTGTATAGTTATTTTCGAATATAATTGATTTTGACTTTAAAATTGATTTTAACATATTTGATTGTTCTCAAATAAGATTGATTTTACATATAAATTTATTATTCAACAAGCCTTTACATGAATTTATATTGTTCAACTTACCATTATATAAATTTATACAAAATAAACCATTATACATTCAACTTGCATTTAATCAAAATAAGTATAATCATAAACACACTTGGTAAGCAATTTTGCAGTTGTACATAAATATTTTTTACAAGGTTAAATATCCATGTAATCTCTTATAAAAAAATCCATGTAATCAATTTGCACTAAAATTATTATTTTTAAAAGCAATATGAATTAAAAAACGTAGCAATTGTCCACAATTGATACTTGATAGAGACACAAAAGAGCTCTTCAAGGGAACATTTCCAATCAGATTCACACACCTTTTTTCTTAATGTGAATGAAAGTTTCTTCTGTTTAAATTAATTTTTCTAGTGGTCCTCAACTTTTCACTGGGGGGCTACACGATTTTCAAGGTTGTCTCCAAATTCACGTCTATACTTTGGACCTTTGCAATAAAGTACTCCATGTTCTTTGTAAGTTGTAACTTGTAACCCAAAAAACGGTGTATATAATTAGTTAATTACCTACTCCTAGTAGATATGTTATACTACTAGTATTGATTTGGAAAGATTCCATTTTTATTTCATTTTGCTATTGATTCGGTGATCAACACATACTTAAATAAAGAAGAGGGAAAATATGATGATTTGGATTCGAATAATGGATTCCACATCAAGTATTTTCACCGTCAATTTGGTCATACGCTACTTATCAATTTGCAAACACATAATAAAGTTGATTGTATTGTCAAACCTTCACTTTTATAATTTATAATCCAAAACATTTCCAGCAAAAGGCATCCTTTGCATTTATATTTTAACTTGTTGTGGTTAAAACCCCCTTTGACAGAAAATTTGTCCATAACACATAGCTAATCACACAAGGGTCTCTTTCAGAAAATTCTCCCGGTACGTAACTGTGTATAGAAGATAAATTTGTCTTAAGCATCAACTTAAAAACTACAAGAATGTTAACATTCAAATCGCCATTATATAAATACCACAGAAACTCTGAGTACAAGCACAACAAACCTTTCGCACATTTAACTTGTTAACTAATCAACTTGAAAACAGTTCTTTGTCACACTTAACTAGCTACCATGGCTGCCAATAATCAACTATATCATAGCATTTCATTGGCATTGTTTTTCTGTTTGGGATTGTTTGCTATTCAAGTCACTTCTCGCACTCTCCAAGATGATTCCATGTATGAGAGGCACGAGCAATGGATAGCTCACTATGGCAAAGTATATAAGGATTCTCAAGAAAGGGAGAACCGTCTCAGGATATTCACCGAAAACGTGAATTACATTGAAGCTTCCAACAATGCTGGCAATAACAAGTTATACAAATTAGGCATTAATCAATTTGCAGACCTCACCAATGAGGAGTTCATAGCATCTAGAAACAAATTCAAGGGTCATATGTGTTCCTCAATCACAAAGACAAGTACTTTTAAGTATGAAAATGCAAGTGCAATTCCATCAACAGTGGATTGGAGAAAGAAAGGAGCAGTGACACCTGTGAAGAACCAAGGTCAATGTGGTAAGTGTCTATCTAATATGTAATGCATTCAATTACATATTATGTCATTAAACTCTAGTTAATTTTAATTTACCTTTTGTAGGATGTTGTTGGGCATTTTCTGCTGTTGCGGCAACCGAAGGAATCCATAAGTTGAGTACTGGAAAGTTGGTCTCTTTATCGGAACAAGAACTTGTTGATTGTGACACAAAAGGTGTAGACCAAGGTTGTGAGGGTGGTCTTATGGACGATGCTTTCAAATTCATCATTCAAAATCATGGACTCAACACTGAAGCTCAATACCCTTATCAAGGTGTTGACGGAACTTGCAGTGCAAACAAAGCATCCATCAATGCAGTTACCATTACCGGGTATGAAGATGTCCCTGCCAACAATGAGCAAGCACTGCAAAAAGCTGTGGCAAATCAACCAATTTCTGTAGCCATTGATGCCAGTGGATCCGACTTTCAATTTTACAAAAGTGGTGTCTTTACTGGTTCATGTGGAACTGAGTTGGACCATGGTGTCACTGCAGTGGGATATGGCCTTAGCAATGATGGAACCAAGTATTGGTTGGTTAAGAATTCATGGGGAACTGATTGGGGTGA
>Ga0228710_1004806_pt1 | contig 21245 bp, 25 predicted proteins | sample MedpolnodulmetaG_FD_177995 | JGI IMG/M metagenome (GOLD analysis project Ga0228710, IMG submission 177995) | Root nodule microbial communities from Medicago polymorpha collected in Santa Monica, California, United States - pink nodules | ecosystem: Host-associated > Plants > Roots > Nodule... | reverse complement strand
TAAAAAGTGATGAGTTGGCTTGCAACATAGAATTATTAATAATAATTTTATTCTTTTATAATTTATTTTATTAAAAAAAAGCCCATAAAAAGATAACATTCATAATCTTCCACATTATCTTCATCTTCAATCTTCTTCATCGACCTTCATCACACTAATCACAAAACTTCCCCCGAATTGTAATGGATCACCATGTGGAATTGAAATATCACATTGCAAGCAAGAAACACTGAAAAAATAAGTTGTTTTTCCAAAATTCAAGCTTCGAGTTTCACTCAAAAATCAAATCAAATATGCAGAGTGCATGCTCACAAAGGAAAAACATTCATTCCACCCTCATTCAATCCCTAATACTAAGCAACTCGAAGAGGTTGTTGTCATTCATGACAAATGCTCTATTGGGTGTTTAGGATTTTCAAGTTATGGATTTTTAGGATCTTTTGAGTTTATAGGTTTTTTGGGAATAAGTTTTTTGCTGTTAGATTTTTTTGGGAATAAGATGAAGTTTTTTGTTGTCATTCGTTGAAACATTTCATCAAACATATCGAGCATAAGATTAACTTAGAATTTTTAATTTATTATTTCAATACCACATTGCACTAATACTTAAATTAAACTACATTTAGAGTAAAATCCACTTCAAATTGATCAACAAATACAAAAATAACTCAACAACATTCAAATTCACAAACTAATTAGAAACATCAAAAACCCTAACCTTAAAAATTATAAGGAATGTGTAGAGTTTGAGAAATTAAACATTTAATTGTTGGGTAGTTGCTTGAGTTTGATTCATGTTCCTTGAGTTTCAATTGTTGGAGTAAGGAAAGTGTTTGGAGTAAGGAACAAGTTTGGAGGAAGAAAAGTGCAAATAAAAGGTTTAAACACAAATGAAATGGTTCTACTTGTATATGTAACACAAGCATATTGGGTTGTAGCTCCAATACTTGAGCGATCAGGGGTTAAGTCCCGATAGGTTCGGAAGGTACAAATTGAGGAAGGTATTTTTGGGATTTTGAAGGGCTCGTAGGTAATTGAAGATACCTATTGAACAATTTTAAAATTATTGGGTCTAAGCTTGGTCTTTATCTGTTTGGAGCACTTTTAAATATTCAAATTAAGAAATAATTCACAAAATATTATGATTTTCAATGCATTTAATATACATGCTTTCATAAAAACTTACTCCCTGTCTCCCTTTTTTTTGAAGGATCCCTATATCCCTTTATGTAGGTACCTTTTGCATTTTTCACATTTTTTAAGAAAAACTGTTAATGTTATTAATGTGTCTATTTTGTATGTTAATATTACTAAATTGTCATTTGTTTGTATATGTATTACATTTGATTTTCCATATTTTAAGACAAATTAGTAGTATTAATTAGGGGTATGTTTAGGGAAAAAAATAATAAATGCATCTAGTAATTTGAAAAGAGGTTTATATCTAGAGATAATTTTTTAATCAAAATGGTGGTTAGAATAGAGACGGAGGGAGAATTATTTAAGGTTCTTAAAAATATTTCAAGGGCATTTGTCAATGTTTTTATTTAAATCTTTATCATTTTATTTATTTATAATTTGGTTCAACTTTTTATTTTTGACCAAAGCAAAGTTAACTATTATCATTAATCAACCAATGTTCATTATAAGAAGGATAAGAATAAAAAATACGGTGACTAACCCAAGAACAGGCCGCCCTAGCTAAAGTATGAGAACCCATGTTCGCTTGTCTCCTAACAAACTTCACCTCGAAGTTGGAATTAAAGATAACTGATAAATAATACTAGAAACAATAGCATAGAATTCTGAGTCACCATGACCTGGAGACGATAGAGCTTGCACTAGAGTAGCTGAGTCGGACTCGAAGACAACCCGGTCCCATATGTTACTACTATCAGCAAAGTGAATGGCATCGAGTAAGACTATTGCCTCCCCTTCCAAAACTGTCATATTTGCCCGCTGCCATTTCGTTTGAACCCGAATAAATTGCCCACAAGAGTCGCTAACACAACACGCAAAAGATGTAATATGGTTACAATCATGGAACGTGACATCCACATTGCACTTCAACCACATCTCGCGCGGTTTCTCCCAAACTGAGTTGTTACCTTACACTCTATTATGCTCGTGTTGCACAACCGATGGTGAGGGCTATTTATGAACCTCATGCCATTGCTGCCATGCATTTAGTGTCGTCCTCCCAATGTTTGTTGAAGTATGATAAGCGTCATTCCAAATGATATCATTACGTGCAACCCAAATTTGCCAAAAAAATAAAGCCACCCAACCAGCAATGTCTCGACTTCTTGAACAACATATGTCAAAAACAAAATCTGCCAAACTGCTCGCGATTGCAGCACAGTCGAAATCTCTGCCCAATACCAACTCTCACGCGCCACCATACAACCCACAAAAGTGTGTCAATCATCCTCAACAGTCGTATCACACCAGGGATAAATCACGCCTCACATTGTACATGCCATGATTGTAGTCGGAGATGCGTCGGGACACACCCCCTACAAATCCTCCAGAACAAATTACGTACTTTGTGAGGGGAATTCACCTTCTAGATTCTATGCTACTCTCCTTCAACATGTAACTGATCAGTATGTAACAACTACATCATAGCAAGTTTATAACCAGTCTTAACAGTATACCTCCTGTTACGTTCCATCATCCACGCTATTCTATCATTTTGAACTTCCGCAGAAAGTGGTGTGTCGAGAACAGCTTGCACCACATCATCGGGAAACAGAGACTCAAGCTTATCAATATCCCAAACTTGTTCCTCGTCAACTATCAAATCAGACACACGCAAACTATGCACACTTTCGCTTTGTGGGGATTGAATCCAACTACCATGAACATCTCGAACCCATGGATCATTCATCAAGACGACATGCTGCCCCTTCCCGATTGTCCACCTACATCCATATAAAAGTAACTGACGTGAATTCCAAATACTCCGTCAAGCAAAGCTGGGGTTATATCCGAGTTTAGCATCCGAAAACGAGGAACGGGGAAAGTACCTCGATTTAAAGACTCTAGCAGCCAGAGATTCAGGTTTAGACATAAAGCTCCATCCCTGCTTAGCTACCATAGCGAGATTAAAAGCTTTGAAATTTTGAAACCTCATTCCACCAAATTCTTTGGGGCATGCCACACGTTCCCATGCCATCCATTTAATCCCTCGGTTATTACTCCTTTCCCCCCACCAAAACGCATTGATCATCTTTTCAACATCATCTATACTTGAATTCGACAAAAGATAAATACTCATTATGCATGAAGGAATAGATTGTAACACAGATTTGACCATAACTTCTTTCCCCGCCTTCGATAATGCCCGTCCCCTCCATACATTTATTCGTTTCCAAATACGATCCTTGATAAAAGAAAAAACAGACCTTTTATCTCTACCGATCATCAAGGTAACCCTAAATAATTTGGTTCAACTTAATCGGTTGAATTTGTTAAACCCAGAGTTCTAATTGGTTCGATCTTTGATCTAGATCTAGTTTCTAAAACATCGTGTGGTTGTGATAGTTTATGAATTAATTTTCAATTTTTTTAAGGAAAGTTGATGAACTTAATTGATTGTTTTTTTTATTTGATTTCTATTCTTACAGATAAAAAGAAACCAAAGAAACAGAATTGAAATGTCGTAAAAACCAATATTGAAAGCAAAACGCAACCACACACACCTTGTTCGTCCGATTGAAACCTCATCGAAATTAAAACACACTCGTCGCCGGAATGGCCACCGCCGTGTCAAACGTTTCTCGCCGCCACTCGTTAAGCCAAATCCTGGCTGATATCGTCAAGTTCGCCGTTGGCTCCGCCATCGACGGCTCCCTCAAAATCATCCCTGGTCCGTCTTTCTTTCTCTTTCGCTTTAACCCAATTCTTTCATCCATTATGTTTCTGAATCATCGCTTCTGTTTGATTGTTTAGAAAGAAATTGCTCATATTCATTTTTTTTTTTGGTTTGTTTTTTCAGAATCTTTATTTTCATTTTTATGTAAAAGAAAACATAGGATATATCATGGTGTGATAGCTGAATTTGGTTCCTTTTTGTGTAGATGGTAGTAACATGTTTGCATGTTTGAGTAACATCATTGTTAGATTTTATGTTATTAGTTTTAGATTAAATTAGAATAGATTAATTATGCATTGGAGCTGTTTTTTTCATCACTAGTAATCGAATTCCGCAGCCAAGGTTTACAATAATCACACATTGCGCACCAACGACTTGCGCTAGACCCTGATGGTGTATTACTTAATGTTTTTTAGTTTAAATACATGTTATGTTATAAACCTGAAAGTGAAGATTCAATGGCTGCAAGATATGGTGGAAGACAATCGCAATCTATGGCGACAATGCCACATTTCCCTGCCCAACGGCGGGGTGTAAGTGCATAGACTTCAATGCTTTAGTCAGTAGGTGATTCATGTGGGTAAGAGTGAGAGGTTTAGAGTTAGAACAAAAATATGCTTTGATTTGTTATTATATAGTTAGAAAGTGTACCCATTTTCTGTTAGGATATAGGGTGATGGTGGGTTTGGGCCAACCCAAGTAGGTAAGATAGATTTTTTTTGTACACATTAAAGATATATAATTTAAGAGGTATGTTATTTGAACAACCATTTTTGGGACAACCAAAGATGTACGAAGAAATATAGGTATTGCCACGAAAACCAAAACAACGGAGAGAGAATAAGAACACAATGAGAGTATGAGAGAGAGTTGTCTCAAAATGGTTGTACAAATATCAGTTCTCATATAAGTAGAACTTTCAGAGATATTGCAACATCATTTTAATTTTTTTTCTGCAATTGCTTGTTTAAAATTATCCAAAGTGAATGGGGTTGATTTGGATTAGCTCACTGTTGTCGATGGTGGATGACAGAAGGCTGTGAATCTGCTATATAAACACACAATTGCGACCTATGGCGTCGCCATGGCGGGCATCCCTTCACAAATTGCCTATGGTGTTTGTCAAAAATCCGCCACACCGTTCCTCCATGACTGCTATTAATCAACATTGATTAACTTCTAGCTAACACGTGTCTCAACTGAAATGAGTATTTGGTTCTTTATTAATGGGACAACTCTTACAATTGTTTTTGGAGAAGATGAGAAAGCTTTGGGAAAATTGTGACACATAAAACTAATTTCAATTCACACGAGGAACTGTTATTTAAAGGGTTACAGTCATTGTAAAACCTTTTCTTTTGTTATAAGTGAACAAGAAGTTAATCTAATTTGTTTTGAAGATTGTGCAAATGTTTTGTTGTATTATGTTGTCCCATATAGTCTATAATTTAACCAAGTGGCTTGACTCAAGTGGTCAATAACCTTCAGTTAAGAATCTTTTGGGAGAATCCAAATTCAATTTCTGACTAAAACAATTTTTCATCAAACCTTACTAACCTCCCGACAGAACTCCGTATTACCAGTCAAAACCCCTTCCCTCTGGGAACCGAAGGGTTAAGACAAAAATAAAATATAGTTTGTAATTCTATTTAGCTTACAATATTGAATAATGCGTAGTTGAGCATACGGGTAGGACAAATATACTGCAACTTGTTCCTTGTTTGATGATGCATTGGTCACTTATTCTCATGATACATTGCTCCTTGTTGTTGATATACTGTGTCATAGATAAGATAACCATTGACTTGTGACTATGACAACTATCTTTGTGATTGGATTTACCTCCTCCAAAACCAATAATGCACTTTAGAAGAAAAAGTGATGAGTTAAATCTGTTGAATGAAAAAGCAACAATTGAAAAATGAGATTCAAACAATTTTCCATGTGTTATTAGACTGCTCTACGTCTGATCTTCTCTCCTTATTGTGGACCCATGTGGTTTATATTCAATTAAATGCTATAACGCATCATATTATTCCATATTGGGACGAGGAATCCCTCAAATATCATTACTATGCTCATTGCAGGTAGAAAGCAGGTAGATAAGATGGTGCCTGAAGGATTGATAAATATACCGATGCCGACACCATTGAAGACCAAGAAACAGCTTAATAAAAAGGCTGCAAATGAATTCAATTTTGAAACAAAAGTGGAGAAAGTGAAAGAAGACATGAATAATGTAAAGCAGCAGTACCAAACATCAACCAAACTTGTTGAAGAGTCGCAACAGCCTCCAAACAAAATGGACGGCGATGTCTTTAAGGGAATTAATCTTCTGCAGAAAAATGGGAGGAGAGTGTTTATTCGGTCTCGTCTATAGAATGAATTTACTGATACAATAGACGAAGAGTGTTAGCGATAACATCTTTCTACTACATAGAGAATGAATCTCACATAAAATAGTAGGATTGATATGAATTTTACTCAATAAAAGAGGGAGGGTTGTGTGAATATTGCTCGCAAAGATAATGTAATATAATGTGTTTTGTTTTTCCTTTTTTTCTTCTGACCCACGTGCGATGGCATGGGGATAACTAGTACATATGTTACCAATTTGCTACAACTTGTGGTGTACTGAGAAGTGATTTCCTAGCTCTTGTAATTTGTCCCTATAGTATTAGTGATATATAATATATTTCATTTGCAAACACTTCCTATTAATATCCTATAGAAGGGTTAGGAAATGAAAACTAAATCTTACAAACACTTCTCTAAGCAAGTGACAGAGCTGCCTTAAATTTTATAATGAGTCAAATATATGTAAAAGAAATGTTTTGCATTTATAATGTTAAATTTAACCGATGATAAAATGATTATAATTACCATATTAAAGAATGAAAAAAAGTTGTACCAATAAAAAAAGAATGAGAGAAATTTATCATAACTATTTAAAAAAGTAGAGCTCTACAGCATGTGAAGGAATCAAATCATATTTATTTATGTACTAAATAGATTAGCAACGTTTTTTTCTTCTTTTTGGTAGTGTGATTAGCAATGTTTTTTCAAAATAAACAAGTATATGAAAAACTTATCCATTTTGTTTTGGAGTCATATCGTAACAAACATCATCAATTTCACATTTTCACTTATTTAAAACTATAAAAATAACACCGTCAAAAAGAACTAAAATGGATAAACATTAGAGAGAAATGAGTGGGAAACATGACCTCGGACACTAGACACACCGTATTTCAATAGGTTAGGATACAATGTGTTTTTAAATATTTTCTAGCTTGGTATAGTTTTCTGCGCACATATTCAGGGAACAAATGGTATAGGGTGTCCTTAAAAAAAATGGTATACGGTGTCTATACAATGTTGATATGGTTTGTGTTTCAATATTTTTGCTCTAATTAAATTATACAACACAATGTTATAATAGCTTTTCAAAACACTTCATTCCATATAAATAAGGATTACAAATGAGCACCGATTAATATGACCGGATTCACCACTACTCAAAGATCAATTGAATATTTAAGGCATTCGTGTTAAATATCTGCTTTTTAAGAGAAATAAATTCTGATAATTCGGTATTCAGCTCAAAGATAAATAAAGTCCCATCAGATGTTATTTTATCAAATATTTAAGCTCAGATGATTTACATACACATAAGATGATAAACATTTGAGTCAAAAACTTGGTTAAGACGTTCATGTCTTTATTCATTAATATATTTAACTGAGTTTAAATTCATAAATTGTTATTTCTCCTTTAAGATATGTTGTTGATGAATGGTTTCGATCCAATCTCTCTAAGCCAACAATTCAAGATTGAGATTTGAGACTACTAAACCCGACCCCTACTGATTTCTTGAAAATCACAATCCCATAGATTTACTTATCCAAACGGGCAAAAGATATTATTTTTCTCACACCCGTCTAGATAAATCTAGATAGAATGTGTGTCTCGTCTAAATGAAGGTTAATTAGCTCAACTGATTTAGGCTAATGGATAAGGAGTTGGAGTGGAGGTTCTTAATTCAAATTCAGACAAATGAGAAGTTAATCAAAAATTAATTACTAACATTTGCAATAAAAAAAAGGGATAAATCTGAACAAGGAAAAGAGTACACTCTTCATCTTAAATGAGTATCTTTTGTTAATTGACGCCAGCTACTTAAGAGACAATATGTCTTTTGTTTGGGCGTATGTAACAACAGTGGAAAGAACATAGTTAAAATATGCTGGAAGGAACCATGTTTCCCATGCATAAAAGCCAGATTTAATAACAATGTAAAACTAATAGTGTTCAAATATTCTCTTCCATAAAATAAGCAAACCACACCAACCATGTGTATTAATGTGTAAATAAAAAAAATCCATGTTTACAATGCTTTCCTTCCACTGATGTCCACTGAAAGACACTCAACAGCAGGTGCCAATGCCAGGATCCGGAAGCCAATCATGACCTTGAATCTGAAGTCAGATACGTACATCTTCACAAAAAAATAGATTTATCTATCTATAAAAATTACATTTTCCCCCTTCAAGGGGTATGAAACAATCATCTATTCTTAACCTCGTGGTTTACAACACAAAAGTGAAGCTCTATTTCTAAATAAATCGACACACCAACTCCATCACAATGCTTTCGTAAGGGAAGATACTTTTGTACCACTGGTAGCAAGTTGCAAGGGCAGTTATAAAATCCAAGCAAACAAATCATTCAATTTTTGCTTCTACAGCACCAGATAACATGTTCAATGAAACTCAACCAGCCTGTCTGTCTATACTAAACAATCCCCTTAGAAATGCTTGAAGTTGCATTTATCTTTAGTGAGCGCTCAGGAATGTAGGTAAGACCTGTTTATAACCAGAATGTATAATAAACCAAACATGGTAAAAATATAGGAGTGAATATCTATGTAACAACATATGATTTGCAGAGTGCACATGTAAATACATAAAATAATGACTGTGGAGAACAGGAAATAAATTACCACACAGAATAAATAACAGAAAATGGACCAAAATGATGTTTTGCAAAGAAGTATCACAACTGGGGGAAACCGATACAATACCATATTATGTAATATTCATGACTAAAATTTACTGTATTTATTAAGTTGCAATGTTTATTGTCATGCCAATGAGTGATTGACGGAATATAAAGTATTGACCAAATATTTCTTTAAATACAAGCTCAACCACATATATATATATCGTTATAGTTAATTAGACAGCATGTGAATATGTGATTCGTGTGCAAAGGGTACGTATCCTTTTGTACCATATTGTACTACTACATGCAGTAAAAGGCATTCGACACTTGACACAGATAGGGAGCGCTGGACTCATCACTGTTCTATTTTTCTAACATGGTAACTTGGAACTTTTTAAGTCCGTCTATTTTTCCCCTTCTTCCCAAAAAATTCCAGAAGAATCTTTCATAGACACAACATGCTAGCCACTGAGGTTAGTATGTGGGGGGGGACCAGTTTTCAGACCAAGGATCTAGGTACTTTGAAGTAGTTCATGAGAAATTTAGAAGTAAAATTGGAAATTTTCTCAATCTCCTTGAGGTTACCATGTGGGGAACTAAACCTTCTGATACTTTGAGGTCCAAATCTTAAACATGCTCCAGATGATGGGAGTTACTATCTGATCCAGAAATTCCCATTTGCTTAAATGGTATTGGTAATTTAACCCTGTAACTCATATGTCCAAATGTTTCCTACCCAGAAAGTGTCAATTAATTCATGCCATCCCCTCAAAGTTCTCATTAGGATGCAGTTTTGTATATGTTGAGATATCTGAAAGATTCATTTTTGTATCTATTGTACATGTTGGAACAAGAGAAATTTCACGAACATCTTCACCCCAGCACTTAACTGGACTGCAAATTGGACCCAACTTAGGGGGGAGTGTTGAGAATTGAATTTTTCTATGCATGTGATTAATATGAAATGGGTACGAATCGATTATATTATATTGTACATTTGTACTGTATAATTCAGGGACCAACGCCACACTGGGTACAATTTCCCAGACATCTATACTCATAACAAGAAAAAATATCATCCAAATGTGTGGCGATCCATACCTTTTTCTTTGACATCAATTTGCAAAGAGTCAAGTGTGATTGTGCCATCAGTCAACGGGAGCAGCTCAAGCTTAATGGTTGATGTGGATTGAGATGGGATACACCTGATGTAGAGAATATACGGTTTTATATTCATCAGTGCTAGTTTAAACAAAAGCACAAAAATTAAAAAACAAGGAATAATATATTACCCCAGTGGAACTCTACTCTGGAGCCACAGATGTGTACAACTCACACCAGAACTAGGGATGACATCATCATTCGTAGAAACTGTTTGAGGTCTGCCATCATCGTTTATCCTTCCCAAAAATTCTGTGAAACCAATAAAAGGACTCATTGGAGTGGCTGGTGAACTCAATGAGACCACAGAAGGTGGTGAAGTAAAAGATGCTGGAGCAAGCACTGTCAATGTTAGATCCTCCGATGTCAAATTCGAAGCTTGAAGAGTCAGAACCTGATAAAGAAGCAGTAATTAGGTTAATCTAATTGTAATTTAGCAGGGGAATAATAATAGCAAACTAAATATGAGCACTAATGTAAGATCCCAACTCAAGATAGTCAAAATTTAAACATATATTGACCTGAACAGCAAGTTGGGAATTTCTTTCACAAGGTCCTGGAGACTCTCCCGACATCTCAGATGCAACAGAAATCATGATATCCCTTGATGTACGTGGACGCCAACTCGTTGGTTGTTTAAAGAATAACTTTGATGCTTTATTAAGAACAAAACGATGGAAAGAACTACTAGTCAACACCTTAATTTTCATTGGTATAACAGAACCAATAAAGGGGGAAAAAGACTTACTTGTATAATTGCATCGACATGACACCATAACTGCATACTGATCATCGATAGAAGAAATCTTACTTCCGTCAAGACTATTGGAGGAAACACTTAATTTTGATGCCGAGTTTCCAGATTGCAACTTTGGAAAGCGGGGATTTTCATCATGAACCTTTAGATTATTCCACACAGAAGTTGCAGGTTTAAGGATAAAAGAATGCTCCTCACCTCTCCTGGAATAAGAAACTTCTAATAAGATGAAGAATACTCGTTTCAAAAAAAATAAATAATGATAAAGAATACTAGAGCTAACTACATATACCAATTCTGAATTTCACCAATTGTATGCATTAATTATTCCCTTCCTAACGAGCTAATAATCAGATTGATCCAATCACAAGATACATAGCCGCGTGTTCGTGAAACATAATTTCTTATTATTTCGTGATCCTACTCCACTTAAAAATTAAAACTTGATAAAGTTTATCCAATTGTTCGAACAAAGGATTATATATATGGTATATTAGGAATATCAACTGAACCAAGATGTTACAAGTTACAGCTCTTATTAAAGAGTATTGTAGTTGTTCTGCAAAGCACTAACTAATCAAATTAGATAAATGGGAAAATAGATTCTAATAAAATTCATGACCTATCTTTAACTTATCTAGTTCCATGAGTCTAATTTAATACTACTCAGTCTGTCATTGTAATGCCTGACAAGTAGCATGAAATTCAAACTAGTAAAATAAATAAGGTCCATTAGCCGCTGGCAGCATTCAAAAACAAAAACTCAATTCCTGTTCATACCTACATTCTTCCTCTTTTATTTACTTATAAAAGATTATACCCTTCTTTTAAACTTTCCAGAGCCTTTCCAATGAATAAAAGTTTTCACAAAAATTTGTTCTAAACACAAAAACTCACCCTCAAAGCCAAGTACTTGCTTCTAGCCGGAAAGGGCCTCAGTTACATAAAATGATATGTCTAACAAATGATCTAAATCATTTCAAACCACTGTTCATCTTCCTTTTTCCTTTTTAAATTACTCTTGCATTTTATAACCCTAACCCTACATCTGTCAACCCAAAGCCCTGGCACAATAACAGCAGAGTGAAGTTGGCAAGGCTTTTTCAGTAAGCTAATGTTTGGATGGGGTAGGAGGAAAAACTTTTACCGAAAGAAGAGGGGAATAATTCATATATATTAGAAGAACTAGACCTCATCCCTTACATTGCTAAAAGTTAAAAAAAAAAAAAAAACAATTACTCCCAAATTTGCAGGAGGGCAAGGGGATAGATTACATGGCATCTTGAAACAATTTCTCCCTCTTTTACAGGAACACGATCACTCAGCAAAATAATATATAGAACTGAGTAATGTAGGGTGTACAGCATGATATCAGATAAGAAACAATACAAACAACATTAAGAATAACAACCTGAGGGCTAAATTTGGCAAAGAATGGTCATTGCCAGCTTCAATACATGAAAATGGTAATGATGATGGTGGTCCAGTTTTTGTAGCTTCTTCAAATATAATTGTAATGGCGTCTATAAATATGACAATATCCGGAGCATGTGCAGGAGCAACATTCTGAAGATCAACTTGAAAAATATTAATGAAAAACAGAAGTCTGGAAACAATTGACAATAAAATGGCCACTCCCCGCATCCCCCAAAAAAAGTATGATGGCTCAAACCTTTATTTGGACGCACAGAAGATCCTCTGAATTGCAGTCAGCAGAAAAAGAATGAATCTCTACAGGTTGTATTATTTCAAGTTTCCTTCTCCACCTTCTTCCTGGGGTATAGATACCTTGCAAGCCACAACAAACAGAAAATCTTTCTCGCTCCAATGAGACACCTCGAAAAGACAAAAGTTCTTCAGCCCCATTTTTTTTCTTTAAAAACTTCTGAGACGAGACCTGATCCCAATCATCAATGTCAAAATTTGGCTTAGAACTAGCTGCTTTCAAAGAAATGGTTGGCGCACTAGTACTTTGGGTTTGGGGTAATGATGACATGGAATAACTTCTAAAATGGCTGCCAAAAGAGAATATCTGAGGGCCAGATGAGGCTGAAGAATGGGACTTCTGAGAGGTGCCACTGACTCCGGAGTTTGTAGATAATGGAGAAGGGGGTAACGGGCGAGAAGCAGGGGCGAGAACGTTATCTAATGGAAGTATCCATTTCAATAGGTCTCCACATGGATCCTTATTTGTATAAACTGAATTGTCCTGGTTCTCGGAAGACAATATTTTATCTTCATATTTTTCATATTGGAGAATTTCTATACAGGGGTCTCTAAGAAAATTAACACCAACATTCACCTGTAAAAGAACCTGGATCCTTCCAAACAGGAAAATAGAATCAGATCAGTAATCTGAGAAAATGAGATTATACAGGCATATTTAGGAGGATTTTGCGTATGCAAGACAAAGAATGCCTCAAATCAACTTATAAAAAATGCATTTCTTGATCCACATGAGTTTCACAGGAATACTTCACAAAGATCTATGAAGTATTAAAGAAACATGGAAAAAGCACATAAAATATATTGAAAATTTAACAAAGGACCATGTTCACTGAAGAGAAGACGCCAACTAGATTAATGCAACAAATTGCCAACAGAAAACATATGTCCTAGAAATTTCATTAATAATTAATGATGATAATTACATAAGTTAATATACTCCCTACAGCTCAAGTACCATATATAAATTGTTTGCTCCAAATTGCCTTGAGAAATATAATGATTGTAAATGCTGATAATTTAGTTACAAGCCGAAACAGAACGAGTATGCAACAGCTCACAGCACAACCTCATCTGTGAGTTTTACAATCAGGAGGAACAAATGAAATGGATTTCATGTTTTGCATCTAAGAGCTATTTCTAGCTTAATATACACAAGGAATAAGAGGATGTACACACATACAGATAGCATCTAAAAGTTAAAAATGATTGTAAATTGCAAGTAAAAGATGGCTAAGCCGCTAGTATGTGTGCATGTTAGGGAAATGAAAAATTTAAATGATCAAAAGCAAAGAGGAGAGCTTGTAAACAGTCTCAAATCAAACCGGAAAATAATGCACCAACAGACAGTGGAACAGAACTTAAAGAATTACAAAAATTCAGCTGAAGAAAATGCTTAATCGTATTATCGACTTTCTATGGCACATACCACTATGTCTCCACTAGGTAGGGCACAACATTTCACAGAATTTCTCGCCACTCCACCAGAAATAGTTGCATCAAAATTTGCTCTATCAATAACTGCACTAATAGAAGACTCGTGTTTTGCACTTTCTTTCACTTCAATTGTTGAGATCTTTTGGCCATTTGTTTCAGAGGAATTGGACTTTTCTGAAGAACCATGTCTAGACCAAAGTGGTTCATCAGACTCACAAATCCTCACAAAAAAGTGAGAACTCTTGAATTTTTCCAACAAGGATGCAGTTTGTCTTCTATGAACCTCCATTCTTAGAAGGGATTCACCAGAAGAAACATCTGCTGGGCGATGAGCCTTTACTAGGTTTTCCTTGTTCTGATCTTGACTACTAGGACTAAGTTGCTCTTCTCCAGCTACTGAATTATTTCTCTTCTCAATGTTCCCATTTTCTTTGTTAGGACTGTGACCCATGCCATTCTTACTCATCACAGCAGCAACTTTAAAGGGAGTGATAATCTCTGTATCCTGCTTACACGCAGACAAGCATGCCACAATATGAACTTGTTCACCTGAATTATATATAGGTATAAATTAGGCCCAAGTAACTTTCCAAACGAGCTGAAAGACCAACTAACATATTTGAACACCGAAACTTGAGCTCCAAATAAGGAGAGAATCTTACCAGGAATGAGAAAGGAACGGTCCAGAGGACGAAGGGACTGGATGTCTGACACGTTATTCCAGTCTTCAGGAAGCTCTTCTATTAAAAAAAATTGGAACCAGATATATTAAGTTACAACAAGCAGTATATAGAATCTAAAAGCAAAGACAATAAAAAACTACTCCCCTAACTTCAAGTAGCCGCGGAAAGCACACAGTCACGCAGTCAAGGGATCTTGACCGTTCGATTAAAATCAAAGAGCTCATATTCTAACTTCACCAAATCCATTTTAAAAGAGATCTCGAAATATGATTAATATGATCTTAGTCTAACGAACAATATCCAACTGCACGAAAGCACAACTAGACTACAAAGAATCCGAACCCCTCTAGGTATCATATCAACCCTAGGTATCATTTCATGTACAAACATGACAAAACGATAACAACCACCCTAAACTGATTCGGTTCCACCTTTCAACTAAAACTAAATCCCACCATTTTCATTCAAACCTCTCTTCTATTTTTAGAATGTAGCATATCACAACTAGCACATATAACATAACAAATATTCTAACAAGTCTACCATACACTACTTAAAGAACCAAATAACATCAATATGCAAGTTTCGTTCAGATTTGACTCGTCTAAAGTGAGTAATCAGTAAAGTGAGAAACTCAAGGCTCGATATTTTAACCACCCATGATTTGTTATGCATATGCATACAATATCAATCTATGAATCCCTGACACAGACACTAACAAGTCAACATCAGTTATAATTTGAAAAAATGTCATAATTGAATATCATCACACGTGTCAGTGTCGTGTCAAACACTGAACACGCCTAGAGAGATAACAACCATTGATTTATTTTTCAACAGTCGGTATCACTCACTTTACTCGCTAAACTAAATTGCTCACTTTAGACGAGCCAGATCAGTTCGGTTTCTCAAGTGAATAAATTCGAAGACGTACTATAAGGAATAGTAATCCATCCTTCTTCTTCATTGACATCCAAATGCTTAGCCAAAACAGTTACATCATTTTTTAAATCTCCGTTTTCGCCTTCAACCTCTCCTTCAAATTGATCACCAACTCTTGGGCTATACTGAGCCTCCGATAAAAGTCTCTCCAAAGAGTGGGACCCAGCAAGTGGCGGAGAAGGTGGAGGAAGCGCATCAACACGTGGTGGTGGTGGTGGTGGTTCTGTTGGAGTTGTTGATGGAGGTTTTTCTCGGTCTGAATACACGTGAGTCGTTGAACGCATCAAGAAATTCATTTTTCTAAGATTTTCAAACCTGCAAAAAATAATACAAATTGTAATTGAATTTGTAAAGTTAGTTACTAGGGTTTTGTTTTGAAGTTAGTTGAGAAAAAATGAAAAGAGTAAGTGAGTATTGAAATGATGAAATGAGAATGTGAAATTGGATACCTGATTTGAAGCAAAGATGAAGTTGGTGCTACTACGAAGTACAAACGGAATCACTTCAATCTCGATCTGAATCTGTTCAAGTCTTTCACTCTATACACTGAACTCCAATTTCTTAATTCCCGAACTTAAAACGCACCGTTTTGGTTGGGTGTCAGTGAATAACTGATTGTTACGCTTCGCCTAATTATTTATTGGATTAATTAATTATCATTTAATGAGGTCAATAAGCAAATCTATATTTATATTTTATATCTACTCAAATTTTTTTAATTCATTCGATAACTGATGTGTTTGATCTATATTATAAATCAAATACAATCATTATTTTATGAATTTGAAAATAAATGTTTGTTTATACTTCATCTGTTTTTAAATACATGTTAAAATTTTAAAATGTGAATTATTTAACTAACTTACTTTAACCATATTTTTTTTGAAAGTTTTTTGTTTGTTTTTATATATGTGTCTTATCAACGATTTAAACTAACATTATCCCATTTAAACACACCTAACTAGAGAAAGAAAAAAATCAGCCGCATCAAGAACCCAGCTGCCTCTCTTTATAGAACAAAACCCAGCTTCCACCTTCTTCCACCCCAATCCTTCAATTTACAAGATGTAGCCGGTCATGGTGGTGGTGCGATGAGTGACACCGGTACTCCGCACCACCTCTTAACATCAGATCTGTCGGTGCCAGTGTTTATGTCGATGTTATCCGATGGTCATACATGTTTTGGTGGTTTTTTTTGTTGTTTTTGTAACGGTGGCGGCTGCGTTTCAACCGGTGTGCATTTTACTTTGTTTTCGTTCCTTTTTCGTTCTTGTATCGATTTAGGTTTCCTTTGGACCTTCTCAATCCGACAGTTTTGCATTGGTGGTGAAAGGACGTGAATGTGGTGATGTTTTCCACGAGTTATGGTGTAACACCCCGTATTCCCAACAGTGTAAATAACACAAATAATCAGAGTATTCAACGTAAAACGGAATGTCACACAACGTTCAAAGTAATAAATAGAGTAAAATTGCTATTTATTAAAAACAACCCTGTCAAAATTTCAATAACATCGCAGCGGAAAATAGATTCATAGTTCAACAACTTTGGCACTACTACCTCAACATAAACAACTTAATTAAAAATCTTATTTCAAAGGGTTCAACAACATAGTTCATAGAGCAATACGTAACAAAGGAAAACAAAGCAAAATCCCCATCCCGTTACGTATCAGAGCGACCCTAAGACGACACGCAAGAGACTCAACTCACATCAGCAGCTAATCCTGGTTATCTGCACGTTACCAACGTAGGGGCAACATTCAAACAAAAGGGGTGAGATTTCACATTCAATAATAATAAGCATATAATTCATCAACGGAATTTAACAACTTAAACAACAATAATTAACAACAATAATAGCTCACATATACTTATCATTGATAGTGTTTCACATATGCTTCACTTAATAATTCACTTAGCATTTAAATCAACAGCAACAACTCAACAACGGCGACGACAATTCAACATTAACGACAATGCAACGACACAACAACAACTTGACTATGCAGTATGCATGTAGTCTCAATTCAACGCTAGAGTATAAACTCCTAAATTCAACGCTGGAGCATAAGCTCCTAAATAAACGCTGGAGCATAGCTCCTAAAATCAACGCTGGAGTATAATCTCCTAAATTCAACGCTGGAGCATAAGCTCCTAAAATAAACACTGGAGCATAGCTCCTAAAATCAACGCTGGAGTATAAACTCCTAAATTCAACGCTGGAGCATAAGCTCCTAAATAAACGCTGGAGCATAGCTCCTAAAATCAACGCTGGAGTATAAACTCCTAAATTCAACGCTGGAGCATAAGCTCCTAAAATAAACACCGGAGCATAAGCTCCTAAATAAACACTGGAGCATAAGCTCCTAAAATTAACGCTGGAGCATAGCTCCTAAAATAAACACTGGAGCATAAGCTCCTAAAATTAACACAACATACAACATCAACAACAACGTACAACATCAACAACAACGCACAATTTCAACAACAACGTACAACATCAACAACATAATCCCATAAGTATTCATCATTTAATTGCAACATCATACAATCATCATGTTAATTCAACATATGCATTCATATAGTAATTCATCAACATATGTACATACCTTCACATAATATTTCATCAACAAGTTATTCATATAATAGATCATCAATGTGTACATTCATGTATCAATTCATAAATCATGTCATATTCATCATTTATGGCAACATCATATAGCATCATAATAATTCAACATAAGCATGCATGTAATAATTCATCAATATATATATCATATAATAATTCATCCATCAAAGTTAATCATGACAAACAAAGTTAGACTCATCACAACATAGGTTAAATACTCTTAAACACTATAATTGAACTCATAGTACACAAGCTTTGAAGTTTGGAGACAATCCACAAGTTTTGGGTTGACTTAGAAATAGTTATGCGGGATTTTCAATAAATTTCACTAAGACCTCCTTGGAGTATTTTCCTCATAACTCAAAAACCATAAATCATTTTCACGTCAAACCAAATCCATTGGAAAGCGAACAAAATTATCTAAAACTTTCATGTTTACACCAAAAGCCAATTCAAAACAGAAACATGTGAAAAAGATGCAAAAACATGAAACAGGGTATGCTGTCAAAGGAAGCTCTCGGGAAAACTCCATTTTTCACCCAAAAACCCAATTTTCATCAACCTTAATCCCAAATTTGTTAGAAACTCAACCTAGGATCATTCTACAACCTGAACATCGTTTATCTACGAATTCCACGGACTTTCTACACTATTAACAACCAATTCTACATGTTCTATCATCAAATCCGATTTTAAACCCTAATTCTCAATTCACATGAACAACAACAAAACTACATGTTAAATCCAATTTCAGAATTATACAACATAAGATTAGAGAATATTAGTCCCGCCCTTACCTTAGATTAGATGATTGCAAGACTCTACCGGTTCTCTCTTCTCTTGGTTTTCCTCTTCTCTTGGTTCTCCTCTTTTCCTCCAAAAGCTTCTAACCTAATTTGTGTCTGGCTCTTAACTTTTATATCTCACACCCTCAACATATTTTCCAACTAAATCCACGTATATTTCTTAACTAAATCCACATATATTTCTTAACTAAATCCACATATTTTCTAACTACATCCACATATATTTCTTAACTAAATCCACGTACACTCTCAACATATTTTCTAACTAAATCAACGTATTTTCTAACTAAATCCAAATCAGCCCCTCAAATATATATATTCTAATTTTCCAACATATTCTACTACAAAATAATATAAAGCCACTTAATAAAATATTAAAATATCACCACACGTCATAAATCAACATAAATCATATAAGTCATATAAAAGACTCTAAACTCAACCAAAAATAATTAAATAATAAATTGGGGCGTTACATATGGGGGTGATGTGGTGGTGGTTAGGGTGGAGGTTTTGTGTCGTGGTGGTGATGTGGTTCGTTTGGGTGGGGATTTTTGTGTTGTGGTGGTGGCGGTGCAATGGTGGATTCTAGGTGATGATAGAGTGTTTTTAGTGGTACATCGAAAATGGTGGTGAAAGGTGTCGTTGGTGTGGCGGTCTGTGGTAGGTTGGTGGTGAAAGGTGGTTTTTGGAGTGTTTTCATGGTGGTTGTGTGGTGGCTCTGTGGATGTGTTGGTGGCTCACCAAATGGCTACGTGACGGTGAGGTAAGTCTCGGTTTTGGTGGTAAGAGGAGAATATGGTGGTGGGTTTGGTACTATAGCTGCAACGATGCTGTTTTCTTCCTTGTGGGTGCTGAGTTTGTCTGTTAGAAAGAAAAAATGCAATGTGGGTTGTCTGGTGTTTTTGTGTGGTGGTTGTTTCTTCCGATCCAGATCTATGTGGAGGAGATGTTGATGGTGTGAGGTGGTGATGTTGGCCACATTTTTTGCGGTGCGAGGAGGTACTAGTGGATCCTCAACGGTTGGGTTTAACTAGAACCTTCTCATCCAGTTCGACTACTCTATTTATTTGGTGGTTTGTCGATGTGGATTGATGGTGTTGCTGCTATGAAGGTGGATTTTGTTGTTGCGTCGATTGTTGTTGTTGTTGCAAAGGTGGATTCGTGAAGGTGACATCGATTGTTGTTGTGGCGAAGGTGGTTGATGTTGTTTTAATTGTTATAGTTACCGGTTGTTTTTCAAAGGTTGATGGTTGTTGACGTTGCTGTTTGGGGGTTGTGTGCGAGCAGCGGTAGGTAGTGGAATGATGTTGGTTGAGGTTTTTTGTATGTATGGTGGGTGAGGGTTTTGGTACAACTTTTGTGTATGTTGCTACTTTTCAACTCCTAGTCTAGCATTCCTTGTGCTGATTATGATTCATTGTGATTTTAATAAATTCCATTTTAATTTCTTAAAAAAAAAAACCATATTTTTTAACTAGTTAATATATAAATACAAATATTAGTATGTAAGATATTGTTCAATTTATCTCAATATTTTCAAAAGGCTAAAATATGATTTTGGTCCCTGCAAATATGCCTCGTTTTGGTTTTAGTCCCTGTAATTTTTTTTTGTTGTTTTTGGTCCCTGCAAAATATTTTCTTTTGAAAATAGTCCCTCTAGGGACTATTTTGTAGGGACCTTTTTGCAGGGACCTTTTTAAAAATCAAAAGATTTTGCAGGGAATATTTTTCTAATAAATGGGTCCAGTCATCATGTGCCACGTGTGCAAATCATCACAAAAATGGGGCCAGGGACCACAACCAAAATGAGAAATATTTGTAGGGACCAAAAACAACAAAAAAAATTACAGGGACTAAAACCAAAACGAGACATATTTGCAGGGATCAAAACCATATTTTAGCCTTTTCAAAATATTAAATTTTTATAATTTTTTGTTATATATAATTAGAGATATTGATAATCAAAATTATATATTGACGTGTGTGCAGTGGTTGACTGCGATCTGAATTTTGGAACGAAGATATTATATTGCATTTATCCCTAATTATAAGATCAGTTTGGAAATATCGTGTGATTTATGAAAGTTGATAGTGATGTAACATATTTACGTATATCAAAAGTAAGTATTTATGTATCGTCTCCTCAGGGACTAGTGCGATATCATAGATGATTCGACATCAATTACCATTTTAAATTGAAGGAGTAGTTTGTTTGTTTG
>Ga0228710_1004804_pt1 | contig 21252 bp, 12 predicted proteins | sample MedpolnodulmetaG_FD_177995 | JGI IMG/M metagenome (GOLD analysis project Ga0228710, IMG submission 177995) | Root nodule microbial communities from Medicago polymorpha collected in Santa Monica, California, United States - pink nodules | ecosystem: Host-associated > Plants > Roots > Nodule... | reverse complement strand
TATGTTATTTTTATCGATCATTTTTCAAAGTATGTGTGGCTGTATCCGTTAAAGCTCAAATCAGATGTGTCCATTATTTTTCCAATATTTAAAAACCTTGTGGAAAATAAGTTCAATTGCAAAATCAAGAGTTTCTACTCTGATAATGGTGGAGAATTCATTAAGCTCAAAACTTTTTTTCAAACACATGGAATTCAACATCTAACAACTCCACCGCACACACCGCAACATAATGGTCTTTGTGAAAGGAAACACCGTCATTTACTTGAAACAACAAGATGCCTACTTCATCAAGCATCCCTTCCTCCATCGTTTTGGTCCTATGCTGCCCAAACAGCTGCATATTTAATCAATCGTCTCCCTACTCCAACCTTAAACATGAACTCGCCGTTATTCACACTTTTCAACTATCAACCCAATTACAACAAGCTCAAATCCTTCGGATGTCTTTGTTTTCCTTGGCTTAAACCGTATACCACACACAAACTTCAACCACGTTCTGAGCCTTGTGTTTTTCTTGGTTATAGTCTCACCCAAAGTGCATATATTTGTTACAGTCTTAAAACCAAGAAACTTTACCACTCAAGACATGTTCAATTTATTGAGAATACATTCCCTTTTTCTGATCCCCACTTTCAGGATTCTCCAACCATTTCCCATTCCAATTCAAAATACTGTTGCACAGTTCCTTCCTATATACAAGGAGGTGAATGATAACTATGAATCCTTATCTACTTGTTGATTAAGTACTCCTATATGCCGTTCCTCCTCTTCCTCCTCCTCATCAACTGGGTCCTCCAACTAATTGCATATATGAAGGAGTATATCATACAACTTCTTCAGCTTAGGAATACTAATATTCTCACCCCACTTAATGCTCGTCTCATCCTCAACTTCCTTCTCCGTCAAACCCAGCTGAGACAGGGTAGTTTTGTAAAATTTATTTTAAAACAAAAAACTTTACACTAAGCACCTACCTTGTTGTGTTCAGGTTACTAGGAAACATCGTATTTACGTGGGTGGGGTGGGGTGGGGTGTAGATCCGTTCCCGTGATTATGTCACTGTTTTTTTTTTGTTGGAATCATTTTTATCTTTTGGTTTCCTTTATAGCTAATTTCATAATTTCGAATTCTTCATGTTGTTACTGGTACTCGTGAATCCCTGGTGGATTTATTTAGACATCACACACAATGATTCAAGCAATACAAGGCATTTGTGGAAACTAGGACAATAATGTGGTGTTAGAAACATGTGTAAAACATGTACAATATATAGTACAAGGTGCAACAAAGCAATTAAGGAAAACAATATTATTTTTTTTATATAAAAATAAACGATATTCATTCGTTCAAATTGATAGAGTACATCGATACAATACAATCCAAATTCGCTAAAAACAAAAAGGATGAATATGTGAACAAACTCACAACATCCATGTTAATAGCATAAAACGGCAAAATATTTATGCCTACAAATATGACTCATATCACTATATTCATGTCTCTGAAATACTCATGTCTTAGGATCTGCAACGTTGATGACGCCAAAGTCATTGTCATTGATCGGATCTGCACTTGCTCAAAGCTAATCTTTCAACCTGAATCAAATAAACACCGCACTAAGACGGGAAATAAAAAACACACCGCACAAAGACGGGAAATCAAAACAAACAGAGTCGTGAGTCGCTCAGAGACGACGAAATCACAAAAACAAACGAAAGAAAACAGAAAATATGCGAAATCACTTATTTAATTAGGATAGAAGGAAAAACAATTCGGAGGGGTGATTTTTGGGTCAAAATTGACCCTAAATTACCCCTCTAAAAGAAAAAGAAGAAATGGGTGACGGTTAGAGTTTGAGAAGAAGAGAAGAGAGAGAGAGGAAGAAGGGGGTAGAGAAAACAATATTTTGTTTGTTTAAAACATATTTTAAAGAGATACAGATGATTTTTGATAAAAAGTTGGTATGTGTAAGTTAAGTTGTTAATTTACTTTTTAATGTTTTTAATTGAATATAAATTGATCAGCTCCATAATGTTTTTAAGTATACTTTTTTTTAGAAGAATGTTTTTAAGGATATATAATCAAACAACGTTCAACTATTTATCTCACATATTTCCCAAGCAAATTTAAAACTAGCTTAAAAAATAAGTATTAAGTATATCATTAAATACTCAACATGGATATGCTTTTAAGTTTTCACCAATATTTTTGAAAGATAACCAAAATAGTGGGGGCAATGCTTAAATCTTTTGTGGGGCGAAAAACTAAGTTCTTCAACAACTACTACCAAAAAGTGGTGTGTTGGAGCAGCTGCCCCCATTGTATAACTATTGATCCCGTCGTCCCTGTGCACATGCCTTGTAAGTTGTAACGTGCTTTCGAAAAAGGAGATATTAAAATGTCCCTATAGAAAGAGGAAAGCAGCCATTGTGGAAATTTGAAGTCATGCCCGTATTAGCCTATTAGGTTAGGTGACGTTACTCAATTACTCATCATTACTTTGAACTTAATCATCTTTTTTTAAACAATCATCTCCTTATAAATTTTTTAAAATTTTTTTGTACAAATTTATTTTTTAACTTAAATAAGGACCCATGTTCATTATTTCAACTTAAGACATTTATATATTAAATTTGATTTTTTTAGTTTGAATCTTCAATTTTAACAAAGCTAAATTAGTCGATCAAAATTGATATTGAAAAGAATCAAATCTTAGACCTTTAAAAATAGCCTTAAACCTTTAAAAGTAGCACACTTGAATAACTCAATTTTGATTTTGTAAAAATGACAAATATTTAGCTTTAAAAACATAATTAAAAAATAATCCTAATTGTTATATGTCAAGATCTAAATCATAACCAAAAGAAAAGAAAAGATATCTAACTCAAGATATATACCAAACTTATTTTGACTTAAACATGTCCAACTATCAATACCTTAATCAATTTCATTATTAAAACAGAAACATAACCTAGTAATTTGATTTTGCAGTACATAAGAGAAAGGATATGTCACTCTATGTCTAAGCAAGAAACTCAAAGAAAGAAAGATGGCAGCCATAACAACTGGTTATGACAGAGTAAAAGCAGTGAAGGAATTCGATGAATCCAAAATGGGAGTAAAAGGTCTCTCTGATTCAGGTATCAAAACAATTCCACAAATTTTCATTCATCAACAACAAACCCTTTCAGACATAAAATCTACCTCCAATAAAACCACTTCAATTCCACTCATCGATCTCTCCAACGTAGCTTCACCAAATCACCGACCAAACATCATCAAACAAATCAAAGAAGCAGCCAAAACATGGGGATTCTTCCAAATCATAAACCACAACGTAAACGTGTCAGTTCTCGACAACACAATCAATGCCATCGAATCTTTCCATAACCAACCACACGAAACAAAATCCAAGTACTACAAACGAGAAGAAGGACGTGGAGTAATGTATGCAAGCAACAATGACTTGTATAGAACCAACGCTGCCAGCTGGCATGATTCTCTGCAAGCGTGGATGGCACCGGAGGCGCCGAAAGCCGAGGAGTTGCCGGAGATTTGTCGGAAGGAGATGGTTGAATGGGATTTTCATGCGGCCGGAGTTGCTGAAGTGGTTTTTGAGTTGCTTTCTGAAGGTTTGGGATTGGAACGTGGAAAGTTGAAGGAGTTGAGTTTTTGTGAAACGAGGGTGATAGTGGGACATTGTTATCCTTATTGTCCTCAGCCAGATTTGACTATGGGTATTACACCGCATACAGATCCTTGTGCTATTACTTTGTTGTTGCAGAATCAAGTTCCTGGACTGCAGGTGAAGCATGAAGGTGAGTGGGTGGATGTTAACCCGGTCCAAGGTGGTATCATCGTTAATATTGGCGACTTTCTCCAGGTATGTCACTCTTTAGAAATTCAAAAGTATTTCATTCACACTCATACATTTTTTTGTTGTAAACTATCCATCGCGCGCAACTGCCGAGACTAATTCTTCTTCAAGTATTGTGAGACTCAAATGGACGGCAAACTCTCCAAGTTTTAATACTGGAATCAAGTCAGGACCTTGATTAAGCTAGAAGAGCTTTTGCATCTCATCTAAACGTTTTTGGGTATTCACACTCATACATTTAAATTAAATAACTGCTTCTCAGACAAAGGTATTTACAAAAGATACATGGTCACGCTAGAGTGTTCGCAAAAGAAAAAACACATTTTGAAGGCTTTTGGGTTTCATAATTAGTTTTTTGCTATTAAAAATGCCATGTTGACTTTTAGGTTCTTGTGATGATTTCATTTGAATTTATTTTTTGTAGATAATATCCAATGGAGAGTACAGTAGTGTACAACACAGGGTGTTGGCTAATTCACATAAAAAATCGAGAATCTCAATTGTGATGTTCTTGAACTTGAGTAAATGGAAAGGAGAAGGTTACCATGGTCCTCTTCCTGAGTTGCTGTCCCCGGAGAAACCACCGGTTTATCGAGATTTCACTCAACAGGAATTTATTGAGAACTTTTATAGCAAGGGAATTGACACAAAGTCTTTCGTAGACAAGGTTAAAATTCAAAACTAAAACGCAACTACATATAATAAACATGCCAAAGTGTTTACGTTTTCTATATAAGGGATGTAGAATTATCCTTAAGATCATGACCTTGCTCGCTCCGACTTTCTTGCACAAAAAATAGTTTTTAATTTGTGCATAATTATAATATATGTAATAAGCTATGTACTAAAATATGATGTGATATGATATCATATTATTGTGTGGTGGGTTTTTGTTTTTGCTTGTTTCCGTATTAGGCATTGCTTCTCAATTATTCCATGTTACGTGACCATCAGAAGCAAAAATATATATGATTTGCTTTGCTTGAAAGGAAAATGTCTATTTTTTCCTTCGTTTATGACATGCAGGATGAATAATATAAATTGATTTGTTTATTAATTAAACACTAGGCATGGCTCTAAAGAGCCATTCGTTTTTTAAAATGAAAATCAGCATTCATAGATGAGATAATTGAATAGTACTACTGGAAAGTTGTGTTCTAGAATTGGCCACCAAAAAGATAGAAGTTAGGACCATGCCATATTTTGCAATAAACATGTCAAACACAACGTACAAAATGAACGAGAAATATCAGGTGGGACGTGCGTGTCAGTGCTGGGACATTGGCATAGCAATTTCAATTTTGAAGGAAGCCAAAAGAATCAGGTGAGTGATGGTGAATTTTGGACCACACTTTATCGACGAGACTACGACTCAACGTTGGCAATTACTTTATAGTTGGAGAGTTTCTTTTCTCATCCCTATGCTACACACACGCATGCGCTTTAGAAGTATACTTTGAAAAAGAGAGAAGAAAACAAATTTTTTTCTTGTTCGAAAATATACTTTCACACAACTGTGGTCATTGAGAAACATAAAAAGAATACTAAAAGACAAGGAACAGTGCTGCTATACACAGCAAATAGTTTATTCAACAAAACATCATGACTTGCATATTGTGTTAAAAGGCTTCCACTTGTCCTCGTGAGTTTACCTCAGTTGTAGTAGGAACAATGCATAATATATGCAAGGTCGGGATTCAAACATCAGCCACCACAAAAAAAAAAAAAAAGGCTTCCGCTTTAATAGCCAACTAGCGGAAAACACTGCATATGGTGGTTAATTAGCCAATCACGTAACATCGTAATACTATCGGGACAATTTCTCTATCGATGTTTAGCTTTTTACTAAAGAGAAACGTGTAGACACGCATATTAATTATAATTAGTTGAATAATTAGAGATAATTGAAATACAATATTATTGATTGCAATAGTAAAATGTGTATTATTTAGTAAAACATCATTATTAATTATAGTTAGTTGAATAGGTGTAAATGATTGAAATGAAATAAACAAAGGTATGTTAGTAGAAAAAAATATTGTATTGATATTATAAAATGTATAAATAATTTGAGAAACAGAAAATTAGAAAAAAGACCACCTAGTTTAAGTCGGAGAAAGTATTAAAACATTCTCGCATGGTCCTAGACGTTCAAAAGCAAATGGTCACAAATTTAGCGTGCTAGCTAACAAGTGTGGTCATTCAGAATTCAAATATGTGAGGAGAGTTGACCCATCCTCCAAGGTTAGGAAAGCAAATTTATAGTTGAAATTACACTAACCTCCTTGGTGTCTCCTATACTGTAACAGTGACTGGTTCAATTTATAGTGCATAGGGGTGGGTATAGTTCGGTTAACCATATTAACCGAATCGAACCGAACCAAAGTGTTGAAATGGTTCAGAAAAATTGAACCGAACCGTTTAAAGTTTGGAAATAACCAAACTGAACCAAGGTTATGGTTTGGTTAATCATTTGCTTACCTATTAACCAAATCGATCCGAACTAAAACAAATATTTTTTATCCAATGAATAAAAAATGGTTACAGTAACACAATGGAAGATGAGAATTATTATTGATTAAAGTGACATTTAAGAACCATCTTTACAACGACTTGAAACCTGAAATAACACTTTCACCTCTAGTTTTTTAAAAAGAAAACAGTCACCACGTTTGTATTAAGAATGTTAAGTCTCTATTGCAGAAGATTAATCTGATTTAGTACTTTACTCCCATGCCATACCAGATATCCCAAATCAAATATTGTTCATTCCTATTTAATTAATCCACAAATACAACACAAATATCATTCAAGAATCAAGAACACTGCTGTACTGGAAAGATATTCTTCTGCAAAAATCATTGATTGATTCAGAAGCTTGGACTATGAAGCAAAAGATCAAAATTGAGCTTCCAAAAATAAAACAGAAGTTTAAAGCAGCATATCTATTCACAACAAGTAACTGTTGGAACATGAAATCTCGATGGGAAGTTCCGGAAGACTAAACAAAGTCTTGGAACTTAGAGCTGGTGTCTTGCAAATGGAAAGAAGAAAAATGTAAGCTCTACATTGGAGAGAACACACATTAGAAGTGGGACTCCTAAAGGTGTGCACTTTCAGGGGGGATCCAATTTTGTGAGTGGGAGTTAACGCCGGCCGGGCTTGGATAAATGGTATCTATTTTTAGTACCCAAAAATGTTAAAATTAACTAATTTTAGCATTAATTGTGCGTGCCTTCTTCTTCCATCTGTTGCACTTTTGCGGATGATCTGCTCGCGGAACCTTGATCTGGTAGTAGAAATCAGTTTCAGACTTCCTCTCACTGCCGTCTTGTAAGAGCAACAACACAATCAGCCCTCAATTCACAACCACCTCAACAACACGATATCTCTAGTTAACAACCTTCCACCTGAACAGCATGACATCTCTAGGTAACAACGAGTCCTAGGTAGCCTACGTTTTTGTCATCATTCTCTCTCCATCTACACCAAAACAACACCCAAGAAATTTTTACATACTGCCCAAGGAGTCGACATTCACTCTCCAGCAACAAACACTCAATGTTAGCCAACAAACAGGGTTCGTTGATTAGGGAAAGAATTTGCAATTAAGTGTTTTAATGTGATGTTGAGGGTGATGGCTTAGAAAAGATTCCCGAGTGGAATATGGATGAACTTTGCGGATAATTTCAGTGAATTAAAAACGCACGTTAAGGAAACCCAAGTGCGTTTGGAATGTTAACGAGATTGAATTGAAAAGAAACAAGTTAAGTTCATTATGATGGTAGTGAGAACGAGGTTGTAGATTGATTGAGCTCTTGTTCTTCAACGAAGAGGGCAGGGAACACACGTATTAGATTTAGTGTAAAGAGTGTCATATTGGATATGATGGTTTTAGTGTAACTTCCTCATCTAATGATAAAATTTATTCCAAAACAATGCATAAGCAGACATTATTGGGAGTGAAACATATTTATTTTGGTTAGCCCAGTATCTAATGATTTTCACTCTACTCTATTAAAACAATGGGAAAAAAACCAAAAAGTAACCATGCAAAAGCACCCTTAGGTAACAATAAAAAAAATTAAAATTAGCTTTTTACCATACAAAAAAAATATTCAAATAGGCAGACGAATAATATCACCATAACAAACAATGCCATTAAACCCCAAGCAACTAATACTTATTTTTTGAGAAAACCAAGCAACTGATACTTGGCAAAGCAACTAAATGGTACTGGGAAAAATTAGAAGACCCAGGCTAGGAAAAATCCATCCCAAGATATGAACTTTTCAGTTCGCAGCACATGTTTAACGGATATAGTATAAGACAGTGAGAGACAATACACACCAGGCTCCTTATGTTCTGTTGTTTTGATAGCAATCTAAATACAGTTTTGGTAAGTAGCAGTATGACACTGATGATTTTAGTCTACTAGAAGAATATTTGGTCTCAAATTTTCAGAAAGACATCTAATTAATAGTGTGAACTTGTGAGATAAAAACTATGATGAGAAGTACATAACCTAACAAAATACTCACAAGACATCTAATTGATTGTGTGACCTTGTCCGATAAGATTCATCTTAAGATCCATATAAGTAGTATATAAAGCAAAACATAAATATCAAAATTGCATTAAAGCCAAGAGAGTTTGAAAGATGTTAGAGTAAAAAAATACTAGTAAATTTTAAAAAGTGAGAGAACCTGCTGGTTTACAGAGCAAATTCCTGTCATGTAAGAATTAAATGAAATGCAATGCTGCATTGCATTGCTTAAGTTCTCCCTAGATAGACCCTGATTTGTGTTGTAATTGTGTAGTAATATCCATGTGTTATTTCATGGGGATAAAAAATAAGGAGGGGGTACACCAGCTCATGAAAGAGAACTTAATCAAAACATTCCTTTATACCAAAATATAATCCATTGATACCAAAATAAGTTCCAACTACATTCAACATCAATTAAAACTAGAGATCCAGTCAAAAGATAAGTAACAACCAGAACCATCAAAAGTATCTCAGAACAAAACACAGGAAAGAAACAATATCAACCAAAGTTTACTTGATCTTCTTCTTTGGCCTCAACTGCAATAAACAAAAAAAAAAGGCAAAAAACAAACATCAGCACAAAGTAACCAAAAACAAAGCACAAAATTACAAACAGCATTGTCTTCAGTCTCCACACTTACTTGGTTGCTATGACCACACTTCTTCTTGCGGCAGTTCACAGCCCTGGGATGAAGACGAGCATAACATCTACAAACAAAAGCCCCAATTTCACACTTAGATCAAAATTAAAAGATTTCCACTATGTATCTCAGCTATGAAATTAAATAAAAAAACAATATCCAAAATGTACCAAATCGAGAAAATCAACTGGAAAATATTAAATCCAGGTGATAAAGTAAGAAATGGATCATTATAGGGAACTGATATAACCCCAATTGAACTTTTAAACAACAAAAGAGGCTAAGTTATAGTCCCATCAATATCAGCTATACAGACAACAGCTTAAAAGCTTATTTTAACAAGAATCAGAGCTTATTACATTAAGGGCCGTCTGGAATTAGCGTAAAAGTTTATTTTTAAGCTTAAAAAAGGTTATGCAAATAAATAAGCTTAATTCATAAGTTCACGCTAGAGACAATTGAATAAGCTGTTTTTTCACAAACTTGTGAATAAATACATAAAAGCGTGTTGATTAGCATAAGCTGTTATGTATAAGTTCAAATATCATTCAATCCAGTCGGAACCTAAATGGGGTCGGCTACTTGAATCAAACAAGGAGGTAATAATCTATCATATACAATATCTCTAACCAATTCATTAATATCAAAATCAACTATGTAAAATGAAATAACAGATTGATATAAGAAATGACGAAACATACTTGCGGCAAATGGTTTTGTCTTGGTTGTATTTCCTAGCCAAAGCCATCAATGAAGGTTCAATGATACCACCACGAAGCCTGAGAACAAGATGTAGAGTTGATTCCTTCTGGATATTGTAATCAGCTAAGGTGCGTCCATCTTCAAGCTGCTTACCAGCGAAAATCAATCGCTGCTGATCCGGTGGAATTCCTGATTATTTCATTCAAAAGCGCGTTTGGTTAAATATACAAATCAGATTATGAAACGCGATTAGAAGACTATTATGATTGAGTTGTGTTGTTACCTTCCTTGTCTTGAATCTTGGCCTTGACATTGTCGATTGTGTCACTGCTCTCAACCTCGAGGGTGATGGTTTTCCCAGTTAGGGTTTTCACGAAGATCTGCATCTTTGCGGCTTCTTCAACTTTGTCAGTTCTGGAATGAAATGGTGGCGACCTTTTTTATATTCCAGGTTCTAGGGTTTAGACAGGGCAATTGTCCATGTTGGGCTGTTATTGGGCTTCAAAATGTTTGGTCCTTCAAGCAATGAAAATTTCTTTTTCCACCCTGTCAGCTTTCGGCGTGGAATTCTGCTATTTACCCAAATGGTTTTGCTCATTCCCAAAGTAAATGACCATATTGCCCCTGCGCGAGTTAACCTGCGCAACATGAGTTAACATGCGATACGTGATCTTCTTAGCCTAGGTGGAACCTCATTCTACCTCATTTTCAAACAACACACAAATATCTCTCGAATCTCTCTCAAATTACCCAACTCCAAAATTCCTTCAACTTCAAATCAAACAACACTCCAATAGCAAGAACAAGTAAGCTTTCACTTAAATTATGTTGGTATGATAGATTTTTTCACTTAATCTATAATTTTTTAGGTTTAGTGCTTTGTTAAAATTTTAATTTTTTTTGCAAGAAATGATAGAATGTTACATGCAAATGACTCATAGTGCTTAATTGTTATGATGTTTAGATGTTTCCATGATTATGTTAGATTTTTTACACTTGGATTAGATTTTTTTAGATTTAGGGTTTGTTTAAATTTTAATTTTTTTTGCAAGATATGATACAATGTTACATGCAAATGAATTATATTGCTTAATTTTTAGATGTTTGCATGTTTATGTTGTAGTTATCATTTTTAGGGTTTGTGTATAATTTGCACTCCAAGTGTTTGATGAAATGTTTGAATGAGTTTTTCATTGATTATTTGTAATTTCTTATTGTGTAGATTTGAGCAATAATGGGCGGGTGGATCGACGTTCATGCACAATTCAATGACAGAGAACCTCAAAGGTTAAAGGTTCGGTGCCTTGGTGTAACGTTAAGAGGTTTCAAGGATGAACTGAATGAATTCAACCAAGGAGTCAACCCCGGAGACACAAGGAGGGTGGAATACATTCGGTATAAACGTCCAACGCTCGACGAGGGGAGAGTATCATTCAGTTGAGTGGAATTAACGAACGACGAAAATGTGACGAGCATGTTTTGGGAGCACGGCATGTTCCAGTGGATCGATATGCGGGTAACGTTGCTGAGATCAACTGAAGATACCATCAAAAGTTTGATTCCGCCAGAAGATCGTGATTAGGTAGGGTAAGGTGCATTCCAACTACAACAACTGTTTTCCTTTGAATGAGGTAATTCAAACTTGCCAAAAGACAGTTACCAAGCATTCACCCGGAAGTTTTATTGTTCCTTTCAAAACATTAAATTTTTGTTAGGCTGGTTTAGATGAAGGTATTGAAGTGTCAAGGAATGCACCTCATTCTTTTGACACTTGAATACCATCATTTAAACCGAGCCTAACAAGAATTTAATCTTTTGAATGGAACAGTAAAACTTATGGGTGAATGTTTGATAGTTGTTGTTTGGCACGTTTGAATTTACCTCATTTAAAGGTAAGACAGATGTTGTAGTTGGAATGCACCTTCCAACTACAGCAATTGTCTTACCCTGAAATGGAAATTCAAACTTGTTAAACGCCAGTTTTCCAACATTCATCTGGAAGTTCTTCTGTTTCAATTAAAAGATTAAATTCATGTTAGGCTGGTTTAGAAGACAGTATTGAAGTGTCAAGGAATGCACCTCATTCTTTCGACACTTCAATACCCTCATTTAAACCGAGCCTAGCAAGAATTTAATCTTTTGAATGGAACAGAAGCACTTATGGGTGATTGTCGGAGTCCTGGTGTTTAGTCAGTTTGAATTTACCATTTCAGAGGTAAGATAATTGTTGTAGTGAATGTAATGTAATGTAATGATATGACGTATTTTATAAACATGTACTATTGAGAATCAGTTATATAAGTTATGATATCGAATTCACGCTGAGCTTAATTAGAATTTTTATTCGAATTCACGTTGTCGCAATTTTTATTCGAATTCACGCTGTCACAATTTTTATTCGAATTCACGCTGAATTTATTCTAATTTATTTATTTACTTTATTCGAATTTTTAATTCAATACACAATCATAAAATAAATGCAAAAAATTAACAATTGTGTATAACACTTGTTGGAACAAAATGTGTTTAACATTACCCTTTGAGTTTTAATGATAATAAGGTATTAAAAATCGTCAATTGAATATGCTAATATTTGTTCAAGTGTGTAGAACCAAAGACAAAAATTTAGTGTCTAATTTTAAAGCATAGGTTCTGAAAGAACAAATGAGAGCAATGAAATCAACAAATAGAAAGCTTGAAGCATCTGAAGACAAAGTGCTCCTGAAGAGCTGACGTCATCAGAAGCATCTGAAGACAAAGCGCTTCTGAAGAGCTGACGTCGTCAGAAGCAACATCACCAGAAGTTGTTCTAATCAGAAGCTGAGAGAAATAAAGCTTTAATGGTTGTTCAAATGATTTAATCTCGTCTATCATTGCAGAAGATTGGAAGAAAGAAGCAACGGCTAATTCAAATGTATTTGACGGCATTGGATGCTTTTTCGTTCAAGAGAGCTGACAAAGTACAATTGTACGAAGTGTACAACCACTATCTCCACCACTCTGCTTTGTCTCTGCAACAAGACAAGAATAACAGTCATGCCTGCAACGATGTTCCGTCAGACTTGGAATGAATTTGAAATTGATCCTTCATAGAACAATAACCGTATCAGGCAAAAGATCATTGGTGATTGATCAAAGTTTCAAACGACTTTTTTTGATGCGGTGGCAATTCATAAAGTCTCTTTCACACCTCTATATAAAGGAGTGAAGACGTGCTGAATAAATAATGCAAAACATAAGACTCAACAACAATTTTAAAGTGTCAAACTCTGTTAAAATTGTTCTGCATCAAAAGTTCACCTAGAATTTTTTAACAACTTTCGTATCTTAGAAAATCTAGAGTCTTAAAGAGTCTGAATCTGATTTGCATTGTGAACACCACTGATTGTATATCAAGTGTTCAACTTCAAACATATTTCTTTGTAATTCTGTTTGAATAGAAGTCTCTTGCTTGTATGCTTGAGCAATAGAAGTCTCTTGCAGTTGTGCTTGAGCATTGGAAGTCTCTTGACTGTGTTCAGGAGCATAGGAAATCTCTTGCAGTTGTGCTTGAGTAATTTGAAGTCTCGTGCTAGTTGTAGCATTGAGCAGTTGTAATCAGATATTACATTCTCAGTGAACTCTCCTTGGAAGTGCAAGGGGGACATGACTACTTCCGGTTTGTGGAATGAACCTATATAATTGCTTTGTGTCTTTCTTCTCTCTCTGTTTTTATCCGCTGCAATTAGATTCTGATTATCACTTCAAAAGTTGAACTCTATCTGCTTCTGATTAGTGACTTCGATGAGAGAAACGAAGAAAAAGCTAACACAATTCAACCCCCCTTCTTGTGTTTTTCTCACTTTCAACACTAATGTGAGCTAACTCACGCAGGTTTAACGCTAGCGTGAGTTAACTCACGCCCAGATTAACACTGACTTGAGTTAACTCACGCCCAACATTAACACTCGCTAGAGTTAACTCACGCCAGTTTGTTCAGTGGTCACAACTCAAGAACACGTTTTTTGGACTTTGGTCGGTTATTCAACCTTGGTTTTATTGAGTTTTACGCGTTTTTTTACTGTTTTTTGACTGCATTTAGTGCATATAAAACCTATGCACTAGATTATTTTCAATTAGGCTTTTTTTTCATTTTTTTTAAATACGTAACTTATTTACTTTATTCTAAATTATGTTATTTACTTTATTCTAAATTATTTGTTCACTTTATTCTAAATTATTCAATAGATAATCATAATCATAAAATAAATACAAATATAAATACAAATAAAAAACAAAATGAATAAATATAACTCTCGTTTTATTAATATCATTCAAACATTACAATAAGCAATACATATATCTTATTTGAATTCACTAATCTACTTAAAGATCCCTTGAGGAAAATACATATATTTTTACCCTCTTTGGTATAAACCAATATCTCTTGGGGAAAGTAGTGATCCGTCCTGTTGGGGAAAACGATATCAAGATCCCTTGAGTTAAATTTAAATTTGGTTCCTTTTTCCCCCCCATGATGATTCTTTTTACCCACGGTAAAAATATTTTGAGAGTGAAAGGAAGCAAACCTAATTTTACCTCAAGGGATGATGTCTTTTTCCCCAACCCAACTGACCACTACTTCTCCCAAAAGGTACTGGTATTTACCTAAAGGCGTATAAAGAGCCTAGAGACTATAGAAGCAAAGAAGAAGAAGAGAAAGATGGGGAGAGAGTGGTAGGAGATAATGTGAGGAAAAGAGGAAGTTTGTGATGGTATTTATAGATAGAAATTGCAACCTAGGTTGTATTTAACATAAATGTGGTAAAAAAAAAAAGTGTGAAAGTGATTAAAAACGTGTAAATTGAATATTGAAAATCTGACCAAAGTTGAAAAAACATTTGTTCTTCACCGGCCAACTAACATGAGTTAACTCGCGCGAAGGCTCAGTGTTGCGTGACTTAAGTCACGCATAGCTAACACTGGCTTAACTTAAGTCCTGCTGCGTGACTTAACATACATGACGTTTTAATACTAGCGTGACTTAACATACGTGGCATTTACACTAGCATGACTTAAGTCATGTAAGGGCATTTTGGTCATTTACTTTGGAAATGAGCAAAACCATTTGGGTAAAGAGTAGGATTCTTCCGGGTAAAGAGTAGGATTCTTCCGTGTGCCCTCGACTTTAACCATTTTATCTTGTTCGCATTATATAATTTGACATACTTACCATATTTCAAATTATATAATTTGAATCTCATAAAAACTAAGAAAAAAACTGTAAAATTGTTATGATACCTTCAATTCTTGTTTTAACGCAGTTCAGAAAATATAATCCGAAACAAAATATTAATAGCTTAATTTATATAATTTGAACTATGTCGATCCCGCCATTAGACTAGTTTCAAAGATTGTGTTGTTCATAATTTGATACAATTTGGATTATTTGATCCCTAATATATGATTTGTCATCACCCTCATTTTGTCGTTATATAATAATATTTCTTGCCAAACCCTTAATATGTCTCTCTGCATGTGACCATTGGTTGGGGAATTCACGTGACACGTTTCGCAATAAAACTTGACATTTGGAAGTGAGGTTGGTTTCCATCGAACTTGACACTTGTTTAAGTGCATTATAATTGTCGTGGTGAGAGAGAATGAAGATGAACATGAAAACGAGGTTAGAAGATAAACAATTCAACCATAGTATTAACACAAAACATAATAAAAAACTCTGAGAGGTTAGAAGATTGGTGCGAAAAATATTTTTAATAACACCAAACCTATGTAAGACACTCACATCAAGAAGAAAAAATATTCACAAAGAGAAGATGTCGTATATAGGTGAAACATCCAAAAATCAATTGGGACTGAAATACACCCAATTTATGATCCTTCGATTCTGGTCAACTGAGACCGAACTACACCTATCCGGATTCACATCAATTCGTTGGAACTGAAACAAACCTTGAAAAAACACCAACAAAACCGACCCACAACCCTGACCCGAAGCAGCCAACAGCCACCAAAAAACACAAACGCCCTACAGTATCAATCAAAAATACTTAGGGCCTGTTTGGATTAGCTTATTTTAGAGTTTATATAAAACAGCTTATGCAAATAAATAAGTTTTTATGTATTATTTATAAGTTTTTAAGGTTATTTACGAAAAAACAGTTTATGAAGATACAATTTTCGCTAGTGAGAACTTATAAATTAAAATAAAAGCTTATTTATTCACATAAACTATTTTTCATAAGCTCAAAATAAGCTCAAACCAAACGGGACCTTATTCCAACTCGTGAGGCAATGATCCCAACACCATTCGCAATACAAACATTAGACGGGTCAAGATCCATCGCCACGATAAGACCATAATCTTTGGAAAAATATCCTCCACTCCTACTTCAATATATATATTATCCCCACACACACATAGAGGGGCGCTAAATTTTTGACAACAGTATACGTTGATTATGAGAGAAAGAAAATTAGAACAGACTTTAGTGATAATGTCGTTTGAAGAAATGCATGTATATTAAAACATCGAGTTTGCTCAGGATTCTCTTGTAAAAGTTTACAAAACAAAAAATGCATGTATATTAATATAACGGTTTAATGGTAGTGGGTTGCTCGTTTAAAACAATTTTGCACACACAATCAATCAAAATACCATAATTGTCACATAAATTAACGATTTTTAACCAAAACAACTAATGTAAAAATTATAGGTATTTTAATTGGTTGTGTGCAAAGTTAATTTGGAATGTTGACCCATCACCATTAAACTCTTAATATAACTATATAACTACTAAAATGTTTGATTAAGCGATTTGAAAAATCTAAAGAATATGAATTTGCCAATATTATTGTTAGTGGGGAAAAAGTTTTCAATTGAATGGAGATGAAATGTATGTTTTTAAAATATGACTATTCTTATAAACTAAAATATTACGGATGACTAAAATTACAATTTAAATTTTATAGGGACTAAACTTAAAAACATGTGATTTTATAATCGATCTGATTGTTGATAGGGTAAAATTGCATTCTTGATGGTGGTTTAAAGTGTTTAAACCTAGTTTAGTTTGCATCATAGTTGGTGGTTTAAGGTGTTTAACCTTAGTTTAGCTTTTGACTACCATGCCTAGTGGATTAACCCATCTCTTTGTCTTGGTTATTCGTCTGCGTAACGGCCGCTTGTTCGCTTTCACTTTTTTGCATTTTGTTTTGTTTTTTTAATCTGACTTTTTGTTTTGACACTTTGATGGGCTGCATGACTTGTGCTTAGCTTGACACAATACGCATTCAGTGTAGTACAAATGCGCAATTAAGATCCGTCATTCGTCAATAAGACATACATTAAAATTGTCTTCTTTCTCCTTTTCCTAACAATTATTTCAATGCTATCTTTCTCTCTTTTCTCTGTTTTGTTTCCCTCCTATTTTCACCGTCTAAATTTATATTACAGATTTCTCTGATTTTTTTCCCCTCCTATTTTCACCGCCTAAATTTATATTACAGCAACTTCTTCAAAATGATGAGACTGCATGAATCAAGCCGGCATAGCTTGATGGTTGCATGTGAGTAGTTAAGAACGTGTTATTTGTTTTTCTACCGTACCTTTTGAATTCAAAACAAAAAGAAAGAGGCAAGGGTAATCATTTTTTCAAACTTACTAGTAGTTTCCTCCTCAGGGACCTAATTTAATTCCGTTGTGTGGGAGCCTTACCCCTTCCCTTTCATCCAATAAAAAGGGAAGGCAAATAAGCAGTAACATTCATTTTCCGTATAAAACAACACTACAAGAACCAAAGAAAATTCAAATGTTTCGTCCACATTGAACTATATATAATTTTGTTAGATCCAGATTTAACTATATAAAACACAACACATGTATAAACAAACGTATAAAAATAATAAAACACGATTTGAAGGTGAAAAAGCAAAGGAGGCTTGGGATTTAAAGGAATTGGCGAGTTTAACAAGGCCTTTGTTGGTAAGCAATGTTGGAGACTTTCATGGCCAATGAAAAGTCTCTTAGCTAGAGTGTTCAAAAGATTCTGCAGTTTGAATCTCAACCTTTGATAGCAATCTCTCTCCTCTTTTTATACTTTTAATACTCTCACTTTATTAATTTTTAATGGTCAAGATTCCACTGCATGGTGCAGAGGGGATTCAAACCCGATACCATATGAGATATGCTTGAAGGAGCCCAATGAATGCTAAAAATGCGCTTGACTTGGGCATTGAGGTGGCGTATTGGCAACACAGAACAATTAAATTTGGAAAGAACCGTGGCTTCTAGAGTCATCAAATTATAAAGTCTAGACCCCAAATGGCGATTTGGATGAGAATACTTTGGTCTCAGATTTAATTGACTTGGACACTAAACAATGAAAGAGGGAGGCGGTGTTTAATACTTCAATAGTTTTGAAACCATGCAATTTGTTCAAATTCCCATAGCTTGGAGACTATCAGAGGACGTGTGTGGAATTGGGAAAGGGATGGACACTATTTTGTGAGATTAGCGTACCACTGTCTAAAGGATGAAGTTGTTAGAAACATCCCTGGAACCTCTTACTGCAAATGAGGCGCATGTGGAAAAAGTTAAGGAAAGTTCAGGTTAGTCAATGTGTAAAGAACTTTTTATGAAGATCGGCTAAACAGATCCTTCCGATGAGGAAGAGATTGAAGCAGAAAGGTATTCAACTGGGCGCTACTTGCCCACTTTGTCACACGAGAGAAGAATTTCAGGATCATATATTTATGCAGTGTAAAGAAATCCAGAGGCTATGGTTCATTTCACCTCTGGACTTCCATGTGCCACCCATCTTAAACCTATCAGATTGGCTACTGCAGTGGGTTTTTAGTCCTGATAGTACTGTCAGTCAGTTTCGGCTCATTTGGAAAATCCGCAATGATGTTTTCAACGAGGACTACTTCAATGCTTTAAATATATTCCAAGAAGTGTCCGTTTCTGCTGAGGACGTCAACCAAGCTTGCAATTTCTGGCCCTGCACTAGAAGAACACCATATCAGCTTTGTGTGATTACTACAAAGTGAAATGCTCCGTCGATGGGTGTCTTTAAAATCAATATTGATGCAGACTGTTTTGAGGAACATTTCACTTATTGGGGATTGATTGTGAGGAACCATGAAGGGCTGGTTTCTGCAGCTGCAATAAAGAGGGAGAATGTGACTGTGGCTCCAAAATTGGCAGAGATTATGGGCCTACGTTTGTGCCTCCGGTTGTTATTTACGCAAATTATGCAAAATGTGGTGATTGAACTAAGGTTGCTTCAATTGATATTGTAGCGACTGACTGCCTTGAATTGTTGTTCAGTGTGTCAAATGTTAGTTTAATTTATGTTTAAGAGATGTAACAATAGAGCTGCTTATAGTTTGGAAGGAATTGATAGAAAGTGTGATACTATGTCTTGGAAAGGAAATGTTATTGAACGCATATCATCCATTGTATTCTCTAATCCCATTGATTCATTATAATGAGGTAATTTGCAGTAAAGAAATATGACAAATATGAATATTTCTGGATTTATTCAATTATGAGGCGGTGTACGAAGTGATACATTAGTGTACAATTAGAACGTCAATGTGCACAATAAATTGATTATAACTGTTTTGGTAGCCAATAAATTTAAAGTACGTTGTTACGGACCAACCTCATCTGCCCAATGTTCAGAATTTCAACTCTTGAACACAAGAACTTTCAATGATGGATACCCCAATAGTTCAAAAAAATAAATAAGAACTAAAGGGATGCCATCTTGGAAGCGACAATCTCAAGAAGTCCATTTGGATTGTCCACATGAACCCAATGACCGGCATTTGGAAGAACACAGAAGGAAACCTTTCCGACAGAATCGGTTCCTTTTTTATTAGCTAGTTTTTGGATCCTCTCAATAGCCTCTTGGTCCCATCTATCACTCTTTTCAGCACGCACAATAACTATTTCCATACCTTGTGGAGGGTTCTCCAATAGATTCCAATAGGACTTTTCCCTACAAAATTTTAACATTCAGAATTTTTACTTTCGTGCTGTCACGGAGGAATAACACAAAAAACACTTATGAAGTGAAGAACAAAATGTGAGCAAAGTTTTTAGACTGTTTTTCAGATATTCATTTTTATTTCAAAATAAGTTAATATGTTTCATTTACCAGTAAGAATTGAACATCTCCTTAGCACTTTGAAGATCAAATATCCATGTCTCGTGATCACCAACTTTCTTTAGGTTGGTGCCCATCCAATCTGCCAATGTCTTAGAGTAACCAAGTCCCACCAGATGACTCACAAGCCACCTGAAAAGAGGTGCAAAGTACATTTCAAGCCAACAGGAAAATAGACCGGAACATGGAGGCATCACAGATTGTAAATTTGTAATACTGTTCAATTACAATTGGACACAGTAACAAGGTAAACACACACGTTTAACAAAATCAAGGTCTCAACATTTTTAGATATTAGACAACAATCGGATCACAGCCTCACAAAAGAAAATGGAGAAGAACTTACCATGTCCAACTCATCTTGATATAACAAGATCGATCACCAGTGTGATGCACGCTATTTTGCATGTGATTTTAAGAGAATTTGTGGAATTTGATGAACTCTAATTTAATTATCTACTAATGTAATTGTATATCAACTATAGTATTCAAATATTTGATGTTTATATAAGAATTCAGAGACTGATATCTAGAAAGAAATGTATAATTAATTATATCACATCAAATTTCATGTAATTTGGACCTTACTATAATCATGGTTGCTTCATAAAAGACAAAAGGTGGTGTTTAATGCATACTTGGAAATATTTGGTAAAGCATCAAAGATTCAAAAGTTATGAACAAAAGAGATTAATGAACCATCACTGTACAGTTTCTTCACTTGCATTACTTACAATGTCTAGCAGACATGGTAAACTTTCACTGTGCAGTGTAAATAACACATAATACTGAAACTTGCAACAAAATGATTACTGTTCTATTGACAACCTCAGACAAACATGGAAGATAGTAGTTTAGGGATAGAGTCTCACTTTCGAGATGGGATTTGTGATGGTAAACTTTCCAGAGTCATTAAAACATCACGGACTTCATCACTTCTGTTTCCAATGTTCACTTCTCCCGGGACAGAATCCAATACCCAAAGCTGTTCTTCAGCAGGGATAAAAGAAGAAAGTTACTATTATAAATAATGAGCTGGATATGTAGTATCCAGCAGTGAAAAATATAATCACTTGAGTAAAATGCAATCCACTTGATAGTTGTAGTAAGCAACATACAAAGAGTGTTAGTGCTATACTAAAAACGCTTAAAATTAAAATCTACAATAAAATAATTCTTGAAAATAGAAAAAATACTGTAACATAGAAAACCTGAGAAGAGGATAAAGCGTATATGTTTCTTAATTAAAGGTTAATGATATTATCTATTTGTTAAATCACAATTCATCAATTGGGTTGGTTGTAC
>Ga0228710_1004802_pt1 | contig 21257 bp, 15 predicted proteins | sample MedpolnodulmetaG_FD_177995 | JGI IMG/M metagenome (GOLD analysis project Ga0228710, IMG submission 177995) | Root nodule microbial communities from Medicago polymorpha collected in Santa Monica, California, United States - pink nodules | ecosystem: Host-associated > Plants > Roots > Nodule... | reverse complement strand
CAATTTGTAAAATAAATTATGACTTTTCATGTAAAAATATTTTCATGTAAAATCACAATTAAATGAAAATCATTGTGAGTGTGTGATTTATTTTCATGAGAGCATTTTCTACTACTTACATAAAAGTCCTAATACAAATAAAAATAAAATCCAAGACTAGAAAACTTGAATCTTCTTTTCCGCTTTTTGCATCGTTGTTCCTCTAGGACTTCTTTTGTCCATCATCAAAACCAAAGTGTTCTTGTCAAGGCATATATTCACATTTAAAATTTAACAAACTCAACAAACACGATCTATCTTTTCATATTGACAACAATAATATAAAAAAGATTATAATTTTTTTTATCTTTTTTAATAACACTAACAATATAACATTATTATAGGAAAATATTTTTAAGGGAATAATTGAAATAACAAAAAAATCAGTCTAAAAGAGTCAAAACACGTTATTTTCTTTATATATACTAGCGAAAAGACGGGCACTTGCCCGTCTGTCCGCTCTTTCTACGGTGCTAACGCATGTGATTATTTTATTATGTTTGTTTGTATAATTTTGATTAAAATTTTTAAATATTAATAGAAATTTTTGATATATTGATTTATAAAAAAAATATTGTTAAGGCATATAACAAAATTATTTATGAACTCAACATATTTTAGTTTGTCAGCATATAAAATAAAATAAAGATTCAAATAGCATGAATAACAAAAGAAGACATGAATTTTTAATATTTTTTTATCAATGTATGACTTTGATATTTGTCAAAAAGCAACATCCATCATTGCTCCATTTAGGTGTGCTCTATTTACCCAATTTCAAGCCATAGATGTGTGACATGTCGCCAAAACAAATTTAAGTGTTAAGATTAAATAGAATGTGGGAGCTAATGTAAATGTGAGATTGTTCTGGGGCTATGCTACAACAACAACAATAATGAGGGAAGACCATTTGAAAATATTGGAGGTCTTTATAAATGGTGGGGTGTCACAACTTACATGTGAAGAGGACAACCATTGCTGACTAAACTAACTACAAAAAGACTTGAGTGGGGAAACAAAGATCACATAGAAAGCATAAAGGAGTTGAGTGATAGAGGGTTCAACGTCATCATCAGCACCGACGTTACATAAGTTGCTGAAGCTATTTTGCCTTTATTAAACAAATAATGGTTTATTTAATAATAAAAAAACCACTGTTCTCTTTATATATATAAAAAAAAGCCACGCTATCATAGTTTGTATAAACAATTATAAACCAGCAAAGTCAAATAATCCATAAAATTAATCGTAAACAATTTGAATCATGATCACTTATAAACCAACAAAGTCAAATAATCCATATAATTATTCGACTTTGATTAGTTGTAACATGAAAGAAAAATAAAATCTTATAGGTTAGTTCTGAAGTAGAGGGCCGGGAGAGGTTGAGAAAAACTAAATAATGCGAGACCGAACTATGAACTGTGAGAACCCTACTTATTAATATTTAATATTTTTTGTTACAATTAATATTTAATTTTTAATATAGTGCTAACATTTAACGTAGTGCTCACAATTTTTTTTTTCTTTCTACCTGACCAAAAAAAAAAGCAAATCTTTTTCTAAAATATTTTGAATCCTAATCTTTTTTTGTAGTCCAATCTTTAACATTATTTTTTCTCACGTTTGTTACTAATCTCTTTTTTAGAGGATTTAAAGTCCAATCTTTAACAATATTTTTGGCTCACGTTTTTTACTAATATTTTTTTAGATGATTTAAAGTTCAATCTTTAACATTATTTTTTGCTCACGTTTGTTACTAATTTTTTGTTAGAGGATTTAAAGTTCAATCTTTAACATTAGTTTTTGCTCAGGTTTGTTACTAATCTTTTTTTTATAGGATTTAAAGTCCAATCCTTAACATTATTTTTTTGTTCAAGTTTGTTACTAATCTTTGTTTTAGAGGATTTAAAGTTCAATCTTTAACATTTTTTGCTCACGCTTGTTACATATGTTTTAATATTTAAATTAAAGTTATTCTTATCTATTTGTTACATGTGTTATTTGTATTTAAAATTAAGGATATTTTTGAAAAGAAAAGTCCAACCCAAAAATATTGAAAGGGGTAGTTCTCTTCTGTTTACATATAGTATAAATATAGATAATAATAACAACTTTTGAAATAACTTCAAATATACAACAGAGTTTACACAAAGCTTTTCACAAATAAAAAGTTAGAAAACCCAATTTTCATTTATTCCATTTACTGCTCCTATAACAACCAATTCCTTAAACTATAACTGTACTTTTTCTTAAAAATATAAAGATAATCGTATTATTTGTTTTTGTCAACCCTCCTCAAACTCTATCAGTCGTCACATTTTTTCTTGTTGTCTATTGAAGATGAGTGATTTATGGTCAATTTTGATTCAAAATTTTTATGAAATGTGTTAAAGTAGTCATCTCTCATTTCTCATAGATGAATCAACATGTACAAGAAGTATATATAGAATTACATAGCTCCTAATTAATCTCAATTATTAACAAACTAAACACAGTTACTTGTATGTCAAGTAACTTCACTAACTGTTTCTATCTTATTCTCTAATAGTCCCCCACAAGCTGGGACATGGTAGATATCAAGCATTCCCAACTTGGATAATAGAATGTGAGAGGGTTGAGGAAGCAATGGTTTTGTGAAGAAATCTGCTAGTTGGTCTTTAGATGAAACTGGCAGTAATTTCATCAAGCCTGCTAGTAACTTCTCCCTAACCAAGTGGCAGTCAATCTCAAGATGCTTTGTTCTTTCATGAAAAACATGATTAGCGGCTATATGTAAAGCGCTTTGATTATCAAAATAGAGTACATGTGGTTTAGTAAGGGAAACATGCAAATCTTTAAGCAGATACATGAGCCATTGAAGTTCATAAGTAGCTGCACCCAATGCTCTATATTCACCTTCTGATGAAGATCTGGAAACAATTAATTGCTTCTCGGTTCTCCATGAAATGAGGGAGTTCCCAAGAAAGAAGCATTGGCCAGATATGGATCTTCTAGAGTCTATGCACCTTGCCCAGTTAGCATTTGAAAACCCTTGAAGACATAAAGATGAGGTTCTGGGAAAGAAGGGACCTTGTCCTGGACATTTATTTAGATATCTAAGAATTCTACAAGCTGTAGTAAAGTGTTTTTCAGTTGGAGAAGATAGAAATTGACTGAGCTGTTGAGTAGAAAAGGTGATATCTGGTCTGGTGTTGGTGAGGTAAATTAACCTGCCAATCAATCTTCTGTAGGAAGGAATGTCAGTATAAGGTGCACTTGTATCCTGACGGAGTTTGCATGAAGGTTCAGATGGTGTGGATACAAGTTTAGATGCTAAGTATCCTGTGTCAGTAAGAAGATCAAGACAATATTTTCTTTGACACAGTGAGATGCCTTGAGAAGAATGTGCAACCTCTAAACCAAGGAAATACTTCAATTGTCCAAAATCCTTGATTTTGAATGCAGAGTGCAAAGTGGATTTAATGTTTTGAAATTCAAGCAATGAGTTTCCAGCAATTATCACATCATCAACATAAACTATCATCACTGTGAAGGAAGTATCTGATTTCTTGATGAACAAAGTGTGATCAGATGTAGATTGTGTATATTGATGGGCAAGAAGTAAAGAAGTGAGTTTTTCATACCACTTTCTGCTTGCCTACTTGAGGCCATAAAGAGATTTCATGAGTTTGCAGACTTGATTAGGTTTGGTAGTGGTAACACCTTGACGGACAGTCATATACACATCTTCTTGCAAATCTCCATGAAGAAATGCATTGTTCAGATCAAGTTGATGGATATTCCAGTTGTTAATAGAAGCTAAAGCAATGACAGTTCTGATGGTGGTAAGTTTAGCAACTGGTGAATAAGTATTAAAACAGTCCAGTCCGTCAATTTGATTGTAACCTTTAGCAACCAATCTAGCTTTGTATCTCTCTATGGTGCCATCTGCATGATCTTTGACCTTGTATATCCACCTGCAACCTATTGGTTTGATGTATGGTGGCAGATCAACCAATTTCCATGTGCCAGTATTTTCAAGAGCCGTGAGCTCAGCTTGCATTGCCTGCTGCCAACAAGTGTGTTTGCTTGCCTCATCATAGGTTGTTGGCTCAATGTGTGAATCAATGGATAAAGAATAAGCACAATGAGATGATGACACGTTAGTATAAGATAAAGAATCAGAAATAGGGTATTTAACATTGACAGACAAAGCAGGAAGAGAAGTAGAGGTATTATTGCAGACATAGTCTTGTAAATGTGATGGGGGGTTGGTGGTTCTGGTAGATTTTCTGATGATGGGTGGTGAAATAGGTGATGTAGGTGATGGTGAGTCAATATAGGATGGTTCAGGATCAATAATAGGTAGATGAGGAGTAGGAGAAGCAACATGTGTAGAGTTACTTGTAGTCCAAGTATCAAATGAAAAATAGTTCCAGGTAGTAGTTATGGACAAAGGGTTTGATGGATAAGGTAAAATATGTTCATAAAATTGAACATGTCTGGATATATGAATCGCTCTAGAATGAATGTCTAAGAGAACTGAACCTTTAAAGCCAATGGAGTAACCCAAAAAAGACAAATTTTATGGCTCTAGGTGACAGTTTGGATCTTTGTGCTTGGAGGGTAGATGGGTAGCACAAATAACCAAAAACTTTGAAGGATTCAATATCTGGAACTTTATTGTGGAGTAATTGATAAGGTGATTTGTTGTGAAGTATTGTAGAAGTGACTCTATTGATGATAAATGTGGCATGAAGGAGGGCATATGACCAATATGAAGCAGGAAATTTAGATTGATATAGGAGAGCTCTTCCTACATTGAGAATGTGTTGGTGTTTTCTTTCAACCCTACCATTCTGTTGGGGGGTCTCAACACATGATCTATGATGTAAAATTCCCGTAGAATCATAAAAGGAATGAAGTAAAAATTCAGGACCATTATCAGATCTGATAGTTTTAGGAGTAATGTGAAACCGGTTTTCAATGAGGGAAATGAAGTTCTTAACATGCTGAGAAACTTCAGACTTGGATTTTAAGAGAACAATCCAAACAAATCTAGTATAGTCATCAAGAATGGTAAGAAAATATCTATGATTATGCACAGAAGTAGCGGATAGAGGACCCCAAATATCAAAATGCAGAAGCTCAAATTTGCTAGAAGCAACAAATAAAGTAGAAGTAAAAGGAAATTTCTTTTGTTTGGCAAAATGGCATATATCACAAGTAGCATTATGATCAAACGTAAGACTAGGATATAGTTGAGACATATGAGTGAGTCTTTTATGAGATGCATGTCCTAATCTAAAATGCCACAAAGGAGAAGATGGGATGGTTAAATTTGGATCGGTGGAAATGTTATTGACAGACAAACTATTGCACAAAGGCTTATTGAAAGAGTCTAAAACTAATCTATAGAGACCTTCAATTTGTTCACCCAAACCAATCATCTTCTGGGAGTGAAGATCCTGTAATAAACATTTCTTGTTATGAAAAATGGCATGACAGTTTAAAGACTCACATAGTTTAGAAATAGAGATTAAGTTCATTGTGAACAATGGTGAATACAAGACATTTTCAAGGTGAAAGTGAGGTGAAAAGTGTATAGTTCCAGCATATTGAACAAGAACAGAAGTGCCATTAGGTAAGTTAACAGGTTTAAGGTTAATTTTGTGATAAGAAGTGAACCAATGTGCAGAGGAAGTGATGTGTTCATTGGCACCTGAATCTAAAATCCATATATCAGATTTAGAGGAAATGGAACAAGAGAAAATGGATGATATACCTGACATAGGAGGAGAGCTTATTTGGTTAGCACTGGCAGAGGGTGTAGATGATGAAGGAAGCAAATTTACTTGTTGAAGCAAGCTTACAAGTTGATCATACTTCTCTTGTGAAATATTGGCACTAGGTGGAGATGCATCAATGCAGTTTCCTGATGGTGCTTCATTGGTTTCAGAACTACTTGAAGCATTACAGAAGGTGCTTGCTATTGAAAGTTGGGGTGACCATGCTTTGCATAATAGTAATCAACTGTATGATTGTTCCTCCCACAAAAAGTACATTGTCTTAGAGGTTTTGGATCAGATGAATATCCTATACCTCTCCCTTGAGATTTATTGCGTGAATCAGAAGCATTCACCAATGATATATGTTCATCAACTCAAGAAGCTACATAATTATTTTTGCTTTCTTCCTGAATAACTAATGCATACACTTTATTGATTGATGGAAGAGGATCCATGATGAGTACCTGAGTTTTGATAACTGCAAATTTATCATTCAAGCCTGTGAGGAATTGAATGATTTGATCTTCAATTCTAAAGTTGCGTGCTTCCCTCATAGCAGCACAACGACATGGATGTGGACATGTGCAATGAGGCATAGGTTTGTGTGAGTTCAATTCCTCCCATAGAGGATCTAAGTTATTGATAGTGGATCTAAGTGTAGCAATGCAGATTCTATCAGCTTTAGCAAAGCGTTCTTTGAGATCTAACCAAGCTTCAATGGCGGTTTCATGAAAAACTAAGTTTTGAGCAATTTGTGGTGAAACAGAGTTTATAATCCACGACTGAATTAGATGATTGCATCATTCCCAAGCACTACGATTCAGATCATCTTCATCAAGAACTTCCATTGAACCGTCAACAAATTTCAATTTGTTCTTCGCGCCAAGAGGACGAATCATGGAACGATTCCATGTGAGGTAATTCGATCCATCCAAAAGAGGAGTAACAAGAACTAAATTCGGACCTTCGCTTGGATGAACATAGACCACTGATTCTGTGTCTTGTTGAGTTTGACGAACCATGGCGAAATATGAAGCAGAAAACTACAGAGGTAGAAGAAGAACAAGACGAGAAAATGCAACACAGTGCAATCAAATCAATGGAGATTCGAGGGTAAACCGCGAAATATACAGAAAAACGAAGAAGAACAAAGAAGATTCGCAAAGAATCAATGGTGAAACGATGAAGAAAGTTGTAACTAACTTTTGTAACAAACTTTCTTCATGAAGATGAAAGAGAGAGAAAGGCTCTAGATACCATGTTATGAAATGTGTAAAAGTAATAATCTCTCATTTTTCATAGATGAATCAACATGTACAAGGAGTATATATAGAATTACATAGCTCCTAATTAACATGCTAATCTCAGTTATTAACAAACTAAACACAGTTACTTGTATGTCAAGTAACTTCACTAACTGTTTCTAACTTATTCTCTAATAAAAATCACTCTTTTGAATTGAGTTTCCTTCTTCTTTTTTAGTAAAATAAATGATTTCCACATATTTTCAATCATCTTTCATTTGTTATTGTGATTTCGTTGTCTTTGCACGACTCTATTTGTTTTGATTTCATATCTTTGTGCAGTGTGTTTACCGTCTTAGTGCGGTATTTATTTAATTCAGGTTGAAAAATTAATTTTACGCAAGTGTAGATCCATTCAATGATTTCATCTTATTCTTCTTTATATTCTATTAACATGCATACTGTAAGTTTGTTGCAAATTCATCCCTTTTGTTTTTAGCACTTTGAATTTATATTTTATCAATTTACTTTATCATTTTGAATGAATAGATATCATATATTTTTCTGAAGAAAAAAAAACATCTTAGTTCTTAAGTGAACTGATTATGCTAATCCCAAATTCTTACCGTTTCCACAATCTATCCAATCACCTTAATAAAATCAATAACGCAAAGGCCAATTTAACTCACTTTACGTTTCAAGAAATTAATACTAGTTCCTATCACTCTAACTTCTATTCCAATAAATTGTATTAATTTGGAGACAATTTCTTCCTTTCAACAAAACATTAGGTAAAATAAAACAAGTTAAATATTCACAGAATGAAAAAATCTACCACTGCTTTCCTCATATTAGTTCTTGTTATGACAATTCTCAATGATACTGTGGCTACACATAGACGTCTTGTTACAGCGTTTGATCCTTATTTTGAATGTGTCAAGAAATATTCACAGAAACAATGTAATCCGTTTTTTGCAATAGTTTGTAGCTTTAGCGTTATTTTTTGTTGATATCCCAACATTACAGATTTTTCATTTACATTTGAGTTATGTTTTTCAAAAAATAAAAAATTATATTTGAGTTATGTATTAAATAATTGTTCCATGTTATGATTACAAGCTGGTTGAAATAATATTTCACAAGTGCTTTTTGTGAGATCAAAGGATTTAATCCTATATATCATGAAATTATAAGTATACTATTTCTGTCGTTGATTATAAGTAAAAATTGATCATAGATAACATCAGCCTTTTTTTATCCTATTTTTGCTTATAATTAGAGGTCTTCTTACAATGTTCGATCCTTATTTTGAATGTGTCCTGTAACAAAAAAAAAAATGTGTCCGAATATTTTCATAGAAACAATGTAATCCATTTTTAAGATTAGTTTGTAGCTATATTTCTTGTGATTGATATCCCAACATTATGGATTTTTCATTTATATTTGAGTTATGTGTTTCAAAAAAATTAAAAATTGTATTTGAGTTATGTATTAAATAATTGATCCATGTTATGGTTATAAGCGAGTTGAAATAAAATTTCACAAGTGCGTTCCCGTGAGCTTAACTCAGTTAGCAGGGACAATGCATATTTTATGCAGGTAGGGCTGAGCAAAAAGTACCGAACCGCCCGCAACCCTTAAAATCCGAGTCAACCGTGAGTTTAATGGGCAGGTAAAGTCGGACGTCGGGTGTAAAAAATAGAAACAAACGAGTCTGTATGGGTTTATATGGGTGGGTTCGGATTTCAAAATGCCAAACCAGCGGTGTCCATACCCGCCCGAGACATGTTGATAGTTCACACACATTCTCCTATGTACTGCACAAACACATGCAGCCTGCCACATTGCTTGGTCAAATCCAACTTTTACTTTATGTATTTACTAGTACACGCAAAGCAAGCAGTAATAAGCAACCTTCATATCACAATTTTAATTAATATTTTGTAGCCTTCCTAAAAAACCATAGTTAATTAAATATTGTGTCTTCTTCTCCATCCTTATGTTTTCCCTCTTCTGTAGCCTCTACATTATTCCTAAAAAATCAGTGACTTGAACACACCACAATAATCACAGTTGGTTGTTTCTCATCAGTTATTACAAGTTTTTTTTGCGTCTTCTTTCTTTCACTGTTATCTTTAGATTTATATTTCTTAATTTTTTTTCTTTCCACTTGATTTAACAAAGAAGAATTCTTTAAATTGTCGTTTGAAATTTAAGATCAAAGTTGAAACCCGCTACAACCGAATCGTCAGACCCGTTACCCGTCAAAACTGTCACCCGACCAATCCGAGTCCACAATCGGTCGGGAATGGTTGTGGTATTTCCTACTTCGGTTTTCTTCGGGTTTGGGATTTTCGGCCCGAAACCGCCCAAACCCGTTCGATGCTCAGCCCTATATGCAGGGGCCGGGGTTCGAACCCCGGACACCCCACTTCTCCACATTTAATTTTGTGAGCTCTAATCACTAGGCTACTTGACCAAAAAATAAATAAATTCACAAGTGCTTTTTTCTGAGATCGAAGGATTTAATCCAATATCATCAAATTATAAGTATACTATTTTTGTCGTTGATTATAAGTAAAAATTGATCATAGATAGTTGATTATTTGATTCAAAACTTAAATCAAATATCAATTTTTTGTATCCTATTTTTGCTTATAATTAGAGGTCTTCTTACGACGTTCGATCCTTATTTTGAATGTGTCCGAATTTTTTTCCGAAACAATGTAATCCATTTTAAAGATTAGTTTGTAGCTTTATTTCTTGTGATAGATATCCCAACATTATGGATTTTTCATTTATATTTGTATTATGTCTTTCAAAATATAAAAAATTATATTTGAGTTAAGTATTAAATAATTGTTCCATGTTATGGTTTTTTTTGAAGGACTTCCATGTTATGGTTATAAGCTGGTTGAAATAAAATTTCACAAGTGCTTTTTGTGAGATCTAAGGATTTAATCCTATATCATTAAATTATAAGTATATTATTTATGTCATTGATTATAAGTAAAAATTGATCATAGATAGTTGATGTATTTGGTTCAAAACTTAAATCAAATATCAACTTTCTTTGATCCTATTTTTGCTTATAATTAAAGGTGGATGAATCATTCTTTCAATTTCCTATGTCCTTGTTTCCATTGTAATTAGAGAAAGGAAAATAAAAAAGTTAAAACAGTTTTTACGGTGATAAAATTGGACAAAATATGCATCAGCAAATTTGATATTATTCATAAAAAATGAAACCAAAAAGTCAACATATTTTGATGTAATATAGAACGAAGGAGATGAAGTTATAACAGTCAATTTATATGACCCCTCAAAACTTAACCTCAAGCCACATTTTTTAGGGTTAGCCTCAGACAATTGAGTTAGCCTCAACCCTAAAAAAGTTCTCAATGGGTAAACTGCTTCTAAAGTTAGCCTCAGACAAAAGCCCCCAAAGACTATAAGGTAATTGAGTTTGAAGAGAGATATTTTACATTTTCAAGAGAATGATTAATAGTTGCTTATTATTAGTAAATATATTTTTATTTTGAGAGTATTATAACAATATCTATTGAATTGGAAGAATTTATCTAAACCCTCCAAAATCGTTTCCTAATATATTTTTTTAGTTCTTCAGTGTAAGGCTCCCATACTGCTTTTAAGATTGTTGATTGACCCCACAAACCATCACAAGTCTTTTCAGCGTGTTTTGTCCTCACTCGCACACTTTCCGGGAAACTTATCAGAAGGTCACCCATCCCAAAATTGCTCCAAGTCAAGCACACTTAACTAAGAAGTTCTTATGTAATAGGCTACCAATAAAAGATGCATCTAGTTGATATAGATAGTACCAAACAATTTTTATAAGCCTTCATTCAACCATGCATTCTCATACCTGCACGACTTCAAGATCCCTCTCATTCCGATGTGATTCGATTTTGTCTAAAAGCTACCAAGAGTCAGACCACTCCTCGCCCACGTCAGCCTCGGGCGTTACATTCAGAATTAGAGAGATTTTATATTATGAAAAAAAGTAAACCCTTAAACTATCATCTTTTAAAATCCTTCATTCCTTTACCTTCCTCTCATTTTCTTTTTTTTTCAAAGTCCTTGTCTCCTGTCCTAAACTCTCAAATAAGATGAACTTTAATTGGAGGAAACAATGTTAGTCGAGTTAACATAGCATTCATAGGTTAAACGGGTTTGATTGAATATCACATGGAAAGTTACTTTGTAAAAAATGTATACGGTCACATCTTGCCTAACGTATTTTGAAGTGTAAAGCAAATTTTAGATGAGACAATTTAAAAAGTAATAATGATATTTTATTAAAAAATGTACCATTTTTTCATATTAAAAATAATAAACCATCCATTTATTCCTTAAACAATTAATTTCTCTCGAATTTAGTCTTAAAGTAAATAAGAATAAAAATTAACTTTTAAAGTATATGAAATCAGACAACTTAGCACTTAAAATATATGAAAATATAAAGAAATCAGACAACTTAGTACTTAAAGTATATAAGGGGTCCTTTCTTTGCCGATGAGAGGATTATCGTGACTAGTCATACCCTCTTTCTTTTGGAGAGGGATGCCTACAAAAAACACTTCGACGTTCAAGTAAGATTAAATGCTAGCAGGTAGCAAAATAGCAGTTAAGGAGTATTGGAGTGGTGATCATACTCAAGTTGGTTCCGTTCGGATTTGACATGCATAAAAAATGTGGGTCTTTTACCCAACCCAAATCAGTTAGATTTGATCGGGTCGGATAACAGGTTTGACCAAAATTGTCTCAATCCAACTCGTGTACACCCCTAGTGTTGTGTGCCTAGGGAATACTGTTGTGGGCTCGGGTGTGCACAATAGTGCTAAAATTTCACTATTTTTCCTAGTATGATTTCAGTTTTATTCAATTTATTGCTCTATAGCTCAGTTGGTAAGACAATGCATTATTATATGCAGAGGTCGGGGTTTGAACCCCAGACACCCACTTATTCACCTTATAAGATGAATTCTAGCCACTAGGCTACCTGACCAAAAAATAAAATAAAAAAAAATAAAAGATAACCGTACTCTTTATTGATTGATGTATAAAACAATGCATATTTTTCTACGGTTTCCACAATCTATCCAATCCACTTTAATAAAATCAAGAACGCAAAGCCAATTTAATTCACTCTACGTTTCAAGAATTAATACCGGTTCCTATCACTCTAATTTCTATTTCTATAAATTGTGTTTAATTAATTTGGAGGCAATTTCTTTCATACAACAAAAAAAAAAGGTAAAATAAAACAAGTTAATACCATGGGAAAATCTACCACTGTTTCTCTTCTATTAGCTCTCTTTGTTATGACAATTCTCAATGATACTGAGGCTGCACGCAGAGGTCTTCTGGGTTTCAACCTTGACCTTGAATGGTATAAACCTGAAGATTGTCGAGATAACAAAAAAGTAAAGGGTGATAAGTTATTGATATTATATTGTGCTGTGACAGTACCTAGATTCTATTGTCAATTTTTTTATTGCGATAAAATTTGACATCCCAACTAGTTCTATTATTTCATAATCACAAACTTTAGTTTGACACCTAATCTCGACAGGCCATTGTACAAATATTCAAGTACCGCATATTTAATCTCACATCGCCCATATGAGACACACGGCGTGGTTGAAGTCTATATAAAAACAAGGTTTGTTGAGTAATTGAAACCATCTTTGCGCTTGGGGCAATGACACAGCTAATGTGGTTCTAACCGAGGCGCGTCTATTGCTGGTTGAAAACTATTTCCATATCTCCTCTTAGGCTTGGGACAACTTAAGCCTTTGAGAATTTCTGAAAGGACTCCCTTTGAGGTAAAGTCCTACAATCTTAGTTTAAACATTAATTTTCAAGGCTGCACCATTAAGCCTATTCAATTTTGGAAAATATTATTGGTTTGAAATTATTTCATAAGTTAGTTATATTTTTTTTCAAATCTTTGTTTCCTAATAGCTTCTTCGACGTTTCCAAATTCATCAATGGTGTGTTTTCATGTGATTATTATTTTTTGAACTGCCTGCTGTTATTAAACCAATGGTGACATTATCAAAAGCCTCAATAGCATAAATATAGGAGGCGTTTCTTCAACCCAAACAAACTCAAAAGAAGACATAATAGCAAATTTAGCTAAGAAGACAATGGCTTGATTCGCAAGATAGCAAATATGAAGAAGAAAAAAAAAAAATCAAAAGTATTGAAATTTGATGGGAGTCTTTCAATCTTTAGCTCTTGCTCCTAAATAAGAACTTGGGTATTGGGACTCGTTGATAGCGGCAATGAGAATAAATGAGTCTGATACTACTTTTTAAGGCTTGAGGAACAACAAGTCCTTCGCAAGCTCTATCCCTTTTAACACTGGCATGCCATCTGCCACATCTGTTACTGGTCATAATCAATGGTTGTTTCACCGTCCGAAGACCTCAAACACTTTTCTGGGCTCAACCCATAATTTTTTCATATTAGGCTCAACCCAAAAGCCCATTAACACACTTACAAAAACAAGTTATTCAGCAAACTCTTTCATGTTCACAAACAAACGCGCGCTTAAATTACAGGAAAAGAAAACACAAGTCACTCTCTCTCCCATTCTCAGGCTCTCGCTCTCAGCTCTATGCCTCTCTCATCTGTCTCTTTTCTTCTTCAACAACTATGGTTGCTAATCTCTTCTCATTCACTCTAAAGGTAATCTCTTCTCCTTCATTCCTTCATTCCGTCCTTGTTTAGTTGTTTTAGAAAAATTGATTATTTGTGATTTTGTAATTGAAAAATTGATTAATGGTTGATGAATTGGTGTTAATGAATTGATAAATTGGTTAATTGAAAAATTGGTGTTAAGAAATGATTGCATCTCTCTGCTTGTACTCAGTTTTAATGTTATTGCAATTCAAAGTGCCTAATTTTGAAATTCTTAGTAATGTCTGGTTTTTCAACAGTACTATATCTTGATTTAACATTTTTTATTTATTTGTAGAGTTGTAGTATGCTATTGAATACATATGTACTACATTTAAATTTGTTATGTGAATTGAGTATTAACATTGAATCATTAAATCTCAGAGATGATGAGGTTTTTGGTAGATAGAACAAATATTGAGAATGTGAATGTTGTGCTACTGGAAGCCGAAGTAGAAGAACCACCATCTAATGTGGCCAATGAGTTTAATTCAAATGAGATTATGCGTGATACATGTCTTCGGAAAAAAATTCATTTGTATGCTCCGGATATTCAAGACGAAGTGAGGATGGCATATGTATTGAAGGGTCCAATGCAACCAAAATTAACAAGTTTTCCTCGTACTCCATTTGGGAGTGCTACAAGAGCATTTTCTAAATCATGGTATAACAAGTATACAGGGATTGAATATAGTGAGTTAAATTATGCAACTTATTGTTTTTATTGCCTTCTCTTTAAGCAACCCGGGAGGGCCGAGCTCTTTGGTTATGAAGTTTTCACCAAAGAAAGATTTAAAGATTGGAAGCATGCATCTCAATGCTTGAAAGATCATATTGGTGGTCATGATAGTATGCACAACAGATGTATCAAACACTATGATGGTTATAAGAATCAAAGACAAAGTGTGACTTGTCAGTTTGCTAGAGCAACTAGGGAATCATAAGAATTGTATAAGATCCGTTTGAATTATGCTCTAGATTGTACTAGATATCTCGTATCACAAGACATTACTTTCTGTGGCCATGACGAAAAGTATAATTCTCTAAATAAGGGAAATTTTTAGAGAGATGATAGATTGAGTAAAATCAAATAATGAACAAGTGAGAGATGATTTTGACCGTGGTGGAAAAAATTGCAAAATGACTTCCGGTGATATTCAAAAGGAGCTTGCAAAAATTGATTTTACCATGGTCTTTGTCTTTGATTCTTATAATCATCATAGTGCTTGATACATCTATTGTGCATACTATCATGACCACCAATATGATTTTCAAGCCTTGAGATGCATGCTTCCAATCTTTAAATCTTTCTTTGGTGAAAACTCTATAACTAAAGTGCTCGGCCCTCCCGGGTTGCTTAAAGAGAAAGAAATAAAAACAATAAATTGCATCCTTTAACTCACTATATTCAATCCATGTATACTTGTTATACCATGATTTAGAAAATGTTCTTGTAGCACTCCCAAATGGAGTACGAGAAAAACTTGTTAATTTTGGTTGCATTGGACCCTTCAATACATATGCCCTCCTCACTTCATCTTGAATATCCGGAGCATACAAATGAATTTGTTTCCTAAGACCTAGATCACGCACAATCTCATTTGAATTAAACTCATCGGCCACATCTACTTCGGCTTCCGGTTGCACAACATTCACATTCTCAATATTTGTTCTATCTACCAAAAACCTCCTCATCTATGAGATTAATGATTCAAAGTTAATATTCAATTCACATAACAAATTTAAATGTAGTACATATGTATTTAATAGCAGACTACAACTCTACAAATAAATAAAAAATGTTAAATCAAAATATAGTACTGCTAAAAAGCCAGACATTACTAAGAATTTCAAAATTAGGCACTTTGAATTGCAATAACATTAAAACAGAGTATAAGCAGAGAGATGCCATCATTTCTTAACATCAATTTTTACAAAATCAAAATTTTTCAATTAATTAATTCATCAATTTTAACACCAATTCATCAATCATTAATCAATTTTTCAATTACAAAATCACAAATAATCAATTTTTCTAAAACCCGAAAACAACTAAACAAGGAAGAAAGGAAGGAAGGAAGGAGAAGAGATTACCTTTAGAGTGAATGAGAAGAGATTAACAACCATAGCTATTGAAGAAGAAAAGAGACAGATGAGAGAGGCAGAGAGCTGAGAGTGAGAGCCTGAAAACAGGAGAGAGAGAGAGAGACTTGTGTTTTCTTTTCTTGTAATGTAAGCGCGCGTTTGTCTGTGAATATGAAAGAGTTTGCCCAATATTTTTTTTTTTGTCAGTGTGTTAATGAGCTTTTGGGTTGAGCCTAATGTGAAAAAATTACCGATTGAGCTCAGACGAGTGTCTGGGGTCGCCGGGCGGTGAAACCGCCACTGGATGGAAAATAGGTGAAAGGGAAAGAAAATGATAGAAAATATTGCGAGTTGAATCATAATTTCTTGATTGAATATGAAAAAAGCCCGTTTACAAGTATTTTTAGTTTTACAGTGAGGGATAATGCCAAGCAACATGTGTTCATCCTTAGAAGATTATAACTAACTTTCTTAGAATCAAGGGAGGTAGTTATATCTGTTCTCTCAACTAGAAACTAGCCTAGACAATAATATCTTGTGTTGCACGCAACTGTCGTCTATGGTGTTCTTACTTATCAAGTAGCAAGCTTGATTATATCTCATCTATATTACTCTTCAATAAGAATACTCCAAATAAAAAACAACCTTGAGAATTTTTATTGTTGAATGTTACCTTTTCTAGTTTCTTCCTAAATTTATGACATGTGGCTTATAAGTATCCCATGTGGTAAAAGGAATAATTAGTTATACATATCTTTAGAAGGGTTACATCGTTAGTGACCACATTTGAGAGTAGAAATAGGTTTTACAATGGCAGTGTAAACTCTGAGGGAAGTTCATGTTTAGGCTCCACAATAGTAACCAAATTTCTCTCTGCTTTGTTGTTGAGCATTGTACAGGCCTCGGTGCCTCACTGGTGTGGATGTTTAGGTCTGTTTGGTTGTAGTTTTTTTGGAGGGGAGGGTATATTTTTAATTAAGTTATCTGCGGAGTTTCATGTTAATTTTATCTTTCCTTGCCACCTTGAGAGAGAGCGGTCTCAAAATCCAACCACACATTGATCTTTTATTGAAAACACTTATCACATGATTCTATGTTTTTTCCCAATCTGTTTTCTTTCGAAATTCCTGCTTCTGCTGTATTGCTAATTCGATAAAGAGTAAAGTTAAGCTCTTTTAGAGTCTAATGAATATTGACTAAGTTGGACCTGAAATCAACCACTGACCTGGAGCTGACTCCAGCCACGTTCTTTAACCATTCCTTTACCATCTATCATGTTTCGCATAGTGTTTGCCTCCTTCCACTTACCAACAGAGTTGTACATATTTGCCATTGATACATAACTTGAAGAACTTTTTGGACTAACGTCTAATAACATGGCAGCTACAAGCTCTCCCAGCTCAATATTGCCATGGATCCTACAAGCACTAAGCAATGGACTCAGAGCTTCGGCCTGGACATCCGTCGGCATTGCCTCGATTGTATCTAAAGCTAAGTCAAGTTGGCCGACTCGGGCGAGAATATCTACCAAACAAGTATAATGTTCTTTTGTAGGAGTTATCCCGAAATCTGTTTGCATGCTTTTAAAGTACTTTAATCCATCTTCAATCAATCCTGAATGGCTACATGCAAATAAAAGACTAGTGTAAACAATGGCATCTGGTTTTATCCCTTCTGCGGTTGTCATTTTTTCAAAGAGACTAATAGCCTCATTCCCCATCCCATGGATACCATAGCTATTTATCATAGAAGACCAAAGAGTTAAATCTTTATTTTCGACCCTTTCAAATACTTCTCTTGCTTTGTTGATGTTACCGCATTTAGAGTACATGTGTACTAGAGATGTTTGGACTTGTAGGTCCGTTTCAAATCCATTTTCAAAAACGTATTGTTCAATCTCTTCTCCAATACAAAGTGATCCCAAATCAGCACAAGCTGATAAAACAGTTGCAATGGTTGCTCGATTTGGTTTAATTTCTGTCCTTAACATCCTTCTAAACAGATCTAATGCTTCCTTTGGATGACGTGAACGTGCATATCCTGCAATCATCGATGTCCATGATAAAACACTCTTTCCAACGATCAGATCAAATATCATTCTAGCAGAGGTAAGGTTACCGCAGTGTGCATACATAGTTATAAGCAAGTTTTCAATGGTATCTTCTTCATGACACCCACATTTGAGTGCAACAGAATGAACAGATGAAGCTAACAAAAGCTCCTTTAACTGTATGCAACCGGAAACAAGATTTACAAACACAATAAAGTCTATACCAATATTTTGACGCCGCATTTCATTAAATAACTTAACCGCTTCCACGGAACTCTCAACCTTCACATAGCCCCCCATGATAATCGTCCACGAAACTATCGTTTTTTCATCCATAAAATCGAAAACTTTCCTCGCTTCATCCATTTGTCCAAACTGAGCATACATACCCATCAATGAGTTATCCAAAGAAACCTCAAAACAAACAAGCCCAAGTTTAATAACAAAACAATGCATAGACATACCCTGCCAAAGAAACTCAAAAGAATTCAAATTCGAAGAATAACCCGATAAAATTGAAACAAACGTCGACGAACTTGGTTCAAAACCAAGAACCAACATATCTTTTACTAAACTCAACGCCTTCTCCATCATAGACTCATGACAGTAAGCCGAAATCAACGAGTTCCAGGAAACAACACTTCTTTCCGGCATTTCATCAAACAGCTTCCGTGCAGATTCAACAACAGAACATTTTGAGTACATATCAACAAGTGAAGTTTGAACAAATGTATCAGCTTGAAACCCAAGTCGAAAGACATGCCCATGAAGCATTGTACCGTGTGGAATCGAGAGGAGGTTGGTACAAGATTTGAAGAGTAAAGGGTATGTGAAGGTGTTGCCATGAACAGAAGAATGGTGCATAAAAGAGTATATTTTTAGGGTTTTTGCGAAAAACCCATTATTTGTTGAGTCTCTAATCATCAAGTTCCATAGATAAAGGGGTCTTTGGAATTTCGCGAAGGTTGAAGACATTGTTTTTGTGTTTCTCTATGTCATTTTCTTGTGATTTAAAAAATCTTTACTGAAAAAGTTAAATATTACGAATTTTAATGAATTGAATATAGAATTTTTATATAAATTTAAAAATCTTTATTAAAAAAGTTAAATATTACGAATTTTAATGAATTGAATATAAGAATTTTTATATAAATTTAAAAATCTTTATTGAAAAAGTTAAATATTCCGAATTTTGTTCCGTGAGCATAGCTCAATTGGTAGAACAATGCATTATTATATGTAAGGGCCGGGGTTTGAACCCCGGACACCCCACTTATTCACCTTACAAGGTGAATTCTAGCCACTAGGCTACTTGACCAAAAAAAATAAATATTACGAATTTTAATGAATGGAATATAAGAATTTTTATAAAAGTTGTTAAGGTTAAATATGTTTTTGATCGCTATAAATATACCATATTTTTGTTTTAATTTCTCTAAAATTTTCCTTCAATTTTTTAACTCTATAAAATTTTCAATAACTACTTTTGGTCTATATTTTTAAGTTCATTATTGTATTTTTTAATGAAATTGTACAAAAATGCGTAGAATATTGTAAAAATCTCTCCAAATATTTTTTTTTTAACAAAACATAAATTAAATATGTATTTGTAACCACAAAAAACACAAAACTTCATATTTAATTCATGTTTCGTTAAAAATTTCTATTTTTTTTGGAGAGATTCTTTTAATATTATCAATTTTTCTGATATCGAAGCTCAATCTCACGAATTGTTCAAATTCACAACAATATCTGTGAAAACAATTGATTGGATGATACAACCATAATAATACAACTCTTGTATAGTTAGGTATCCTAATACGACAATCAAACATCAATAGTTTTAACAATTGTTTGTTCAGTATGGACAACCGGATCTTTGATGCTTCACCAGAATCGAATTTCGAATCAGATATCGAAGCTCAATCTCACGAATTGTCTACAAATTCACAATCAATTTCATAAAATCTATCGAACGAATGACATCATCAATATATCACATATAAAGATGTTGTATTAGAATCATATATCACATATATGACATTGGTCAATCAATTTTAATTAATTCTTATTATTTAAAATAATAAAATATTAACACTTAATGATTTGAATTTAATGATTCAATCGGAACCGAAGCTCTGATACCACTGAAGGGATTTTAAGAGGAGTTTTTCAAAATTTTAATCCTCTTTGCGGAAGAAATCCCATTGAAACGGATCTTGATTAAATCCTTAATCACAAATCAAACACATACTTAAGCAATTTAAGGATTCATGTGTTTACCTCTTGAAGAGCAGAACCTTTGTAGTAGAATTGTTTCTGACCACGAGCAAAGCAAAGTAGCAATGCCTCTACTTAGTCCACACGAACAAAACTTCTCCGATGACTGGTGCTAGCCAATTTCAACGGAGATTCAGAGAGAACAAGGTTTAGAGAGCGGCGGCTAGAGTTTCACAATTTTTGTGAATTAGGTTAAGCACTCACAAAAAGTCTAGTTATGCTTCAACACAAGGATTCTATTTATAGAATCACTTGTGTGGTCAGCAAGACAGGCACTTAAGTACACCGTACCTTACGGTGGACCGCGTTTCTCTATTTTTCGTAGATTAAATAATAAATCATATTTAATTATTTAATTACTAATAAGTCCTACTTATTATTTTATAAATAAGTCTTACTTATTTATTTCTCTCATCTATCCATCTTTTGTGTGTGACCCTATAGGTTCTCGTAACATTGACAATAATATTAAATCACATATTTAATAATATAAACAGTGAGCGGTATCTAGCAACACATCGCTGCTACCCAAGTGACGAGAATGTCATGTGATCTGACGAAACCTTTTCCATGATAATGTTTGTGTGTATAATTACCCTTTTGCCCTCATGTCTATATTGAACACAAGACATAGTATGTCATCCTTGTCCAGTTCAATATTGGGTCCGTAGACATTTCTCCTGTTATGTAGAAAGGGCAAATTCCATCTAGGTCAGTCATGTCCCTCAGCATGATTCGTGGAGTACCTATCAACCAACGTTATAGTTATCTTGTTACAGACAACGTTTGAATGGTGACAAAACACTCGACTCCAACATCTAGGGTACATAGTGGTTTCAGGTCAAAGGATGGAATACACCACTATCACTATGAGAATATCTTATGACACTTTTTCATAACTTATACTATGTAGTATTCTCATGGTGGTTCTATCCAATATAAATATTACTTCTAATATTTATATCTATGTGTAGACTTGATAACTCTTTATCCATGATCTGTGAGATGTGATCATCAGTCTATCCACATAATAGTCTCTATGCTTTAATGATATCCCACTTCTCAATAAAGTTTGACTAC
>Ga0228710_1004801_pt1 | contig 21258 bp, 13 predicted proteins | sample MedpolnodulmetaG_FD_177995 | JGI IMG/M metagenome (GOLD analysis project Ga0228710, IMG submission 177995) | Root nodule microbial communities from Medicago polymorpha collected in Santa Monica, California, United States - pink nodules | ecosystem: Host-associated > Plants > Roots > Nodule... | reverse complement strand
AAATACTAGTCACTGCAGTCCAAAAATCGCGTCACGGTTCTGTACAATCGCGGCACGATTTTGTCTGAACAACCGTTGTGACCAGTCCCTTTCAAGTGAAACTTGGTGAGGAAGTAGTTGAATCGCGTCACGATTTCCAAAATCGTGTCACGATTTTCCATCTCAAAGACCACACTCACTGCCTATCCAATCGTGTCACGGTGCCTGAAATCGTGACACGATTTTAGGTTTTCCTGCAATCTCAATTTGAAGCCAATATACAACACTCTACTTGATAATAGACAAAACACCTGCTATTGAAGATACTCTAATAACTTTGCATATACATCATTTTTACAAATATTTCCAAGAATGGGATAAATATGAACCAAACACATTTTAAAAACTAACCAGGATTAAGATCTCATTCTTATTTCATGAGAAAATTAATCCTCAGAATAATTTTTTCATCCATGAAACAAACTCTCCCTTGGCCCTTAGAATTTTTTTATATGATTCACTCTTATTTATGAATGTGTAATTGTATTGAGTTCTAAATGTATTTTGTTGTCACCGCTAGAAATTGTTTTATCTGGTAAATTAATTGGACGAGTTTATGCATGCAGACGGAAAAAGAATGTTTTGTTCTCTAAAAGCAGTGGACTATGTTAACTTTGGCCATTTATATTTTTCTGTTTGCAACTAGGAAAAAAATCTAATTAAAAATCAATGGGTTACACATGATCATTTAAAGACTTTAGATCAGAAAAAACATCAAAATTAAGCATATATTCACTATGGAGAAAAATTTAACACATCTACGTTGTTTAAAGCGTGGATATTTAAGTATAGTGTTTTGCAATGAGAAAAACTCACATAACTCTTTTCTTCTTATAATATTTTGGATACATGTTTTTTCATATATATATATAAAAGTTTAAGTATAGTGTTGAGAGACAAGGATAAGTTCCAACGTGAAAAATCATGAAATCAGTGCAAGTGTAATAATTTCTTAAAAAACTAAAGATGTAAACATATGCATTTGGTATTTCATACTCTAATTTGGTTATGATTTTCAAGTTCACAACATGTTTCTTTGTACCATCGTTATTCATTCCCTCAAGTGAGATACCTATGAACAGTTGTTTTCAAAGTCCCCTCTTCTAGTAGTACCTATGATTATATATATATAGATATGCTGTTATTTTCAAACTAGAAAATATATACAGGAGTGATGGAACAAACATCCAGGAAATATGTTTTAACAGATTCCTCTGTGGTTATGCTAAATTTGTTTTTTCAACTATACAAACATATCAAATTAGATTATCCCCCTCTTTGGAATCAGATGTTAAGGTTGTATATGTGTGCATATACTTGGTTCCGAGTGAGGCATGCTGCCATTCAACGAAGGCATGCCAATGGGCAGGGTGGGGATGGGTTTTACATTCCCCGTCCCCATACCCTACTCACATATACTTACCCGTTACTCTGCGCATACCCAACGGGGATGAGAAATCGAATCTTATCCCCGTCCTCGACGGATTTGGGTATACCCACCCCAAACCCATCCCTTGCAGTGGATAATTTTTTTTAATAAAAATTAAATTATTTTTCAGCTCTGAGCGCAATGTTGTAATAAAATAAAAATTAAAGAGGTGATGACGATCGATGACTATGGTGATAGAGAAGAGATTCGCCGAAAGTGTGAGATATGTAAGGAGATAAGAGAGAGAACTATGATAAGTGAGTGTCATCTGATAGAGTGAGACTTTGACTGTGTGAGTAAAGTAATTTAGTGTTTAAGTTTCTATTTATATAAAAGGGTAATAAATTGATTTTATACATTTGTGACGGGGTATGGGTTCGGGGTGGGTATCTACATCCCTGTTACCCATCCCTTACCCGTGTTTTGAAATTAGGGAAAACCCAAACCCATACCGAAACCCAGTCAAAACGGGAAAAACCGTCAAAATGAGTTTGGTTCGGGTAGGTACCCGCAGGTATGAGTTTTGTTATCATGCCTAAACGAAACCGATATGAAATGCATCCCATCAACTAAAACATAATGATGATAAATAAATAAATAAAAATAACCACAAAAATCAATCATTCAATTCAATAACCACAAAAAACTAAAATTGGAAGTTATCTAATAATGTTTGTCTATAATTTATAACTATTTACAAACAATAAATGAATAATTTATCATCCAAAAGATAATATGACAAGAATAAATGAAATCAGGACTTCAACCAGTTCATAACCAACTTTCTCAGATTTTCACTGCCTTATTAAATTTCTCATTTAATCAAGAAAACAAATGAACCCTTTATACTATGGATCCACAACTGTTTAATTCTAGCTTTAAAAGAATGCTTCTTCTAGTCCTCTAGTAGTATTTCCTATGATATATGACTTTGCAAACTTAAGTAGAGAAAAGGACATGTACATGTGTTACATTTTAACAGAAAAATCTATCTTATTTTTGTTAACTTTATCCATTAAATGAAGTGTCAAGACTTCAAGTTAGGTTAAATTTAAACATGCATTGCAGATGTGTAAAAAAAACTCCAGAGTGGATATTTGCAATATTCATTCAATGAAGTCCAATAAACTCATGTGTAGCTCATTAATTAGAAATTAGTTTTATTAATTGAAACAAGAAATGGCAATAGCTAAAACAATATTAAAGAGCAAAACCTTCTTTTTCCTTCAACATACATAAACTCATAAGATTAATTTACCATATGAAACCACTTCAAGTAGTAACAACAACATATATTTAGAATGCAATCCGATTACAAATGCATAAATATAACATTAAAAAACACAAACAAAGTTGTCAATATTTCCGATAAGCATATGACAAACAGTAAACCAATAAACAGTTAATGATATAGCAGCTTAGCTCATACTACAAATGCAGCCACCAAGAGTTCATAACACAATATAATTATAAATACAAAGAAAATGGTAAAAGGGGAGTATTTCACAACCTCAATGTTCTTGTCTGTGTCATCTTCTTAAACATGCCCATTGTCAAATTCACATTTTCAACTTACCGCTGCAACTCACATTCCTAGAGTTATGTGCATATCATATCTATCTCATGAAATTCAATCTATAGATTTTGAAGCATTTCTTAATGATCATCATGCTTCACAGAACCTTAATTTTTCGCTTCCCGAATCTTATTTTCCGGTTGAAATTAGAGGTTCGTGTAGAGGGTTTATACTTTTGTACGGTCGTCCAAACATCTACATATGGAATCCATCCACGGGATTTAAAAAACAAATGCCCATGTCTCCTTTTGATTCTAAATTAGCAGCACATTGTCATCGTTTTGGTTATGACCAGTCTTATCGCCTTCATATACATGGTTTTGATTATGACCAGTCAAGAGATGATTATTTGGTGGTTTCATTGTCCTATGATCCAATGGTAGCAGATGCTGTTTCAACAAATGTGGAGTTTTTCTCATTTAAAGATAATACATGGAAAGAAATTGAGGATACTCACTTCCGTTACGATGTCAATCATAGTCGCAGAAAAGGGTCCCTATTTAATGGGGCTATTCATTGGATGGCTTTGAGTCATGATTTAGGTTGGAGTGTCATTGTTGCCTTTGATTTAATGGAACGGAAATTGTTTGAGATGCCTCTTCCAAGTGAGTTTGACTATGTAATTAATTCTAGTTTGTGGGTATATGGAGAATTTCTCAGTCGATGGGCTATGGGTATGCTAATGATACAGTTGAAATATGGGTGATGAAAGAATACTAAGTGCATTCGTCTTGGACTAAAACTCTTGTTCTTCCTCTTCATGCAATTCCTGATCGATACTTTCACCCAATGCACTCTACAAAAAATGGTGATATTATCGGAGGAAACCTTGGTACTAGATTGGTGAAGTATAATGGTGAAGGAAGCTATTAAGGCATCGCTCCTTCTGCAATAGTCCATCCGAACTTGTCATGTATACAGTTGTCGTGTATACGGAGTCTCTGCTTTCACTCCCTGGTGACAACGAGCAAGTGTAAGGAACATCGTACAAACAAGATGACTGAGGTCGTGGAATAGTCTTAACCATTTTCTTCATAATTATAATTATATTATATTGTGAGCTGCATTTGTAGGGTAATATGTGTTTGACTGTATTGGTAACTGCATTTGTAATTGTAACATGAGCTAGTATGTAAATGAGCTGAACTGATATATCATGGAATGTTAATTGGTTAACTATTTGTTATGCGTTTTCGAAATATTGAAAACTTTGTTTGTGATGTGTGACTTGCTGCTATTTATGCAGGTGTAACTGGATTGAATTCTAAATGTATGTTATTGATACTGCTTGAAAATGTTTTATATGTAAATTAATCTGATAGGTTTATGCACGTTGAAGGAAAAAGTAATGTTTTGTTCTCTAATATCAGTTGACTCTGTCATTCTACTAACTTCGACCCTTGCCATTTCTCTGTTTAAAACTATGAAAGAAACTAATTTAAAATTGGGAGGCGAGATTATTTGAGAAAGTTGGGAGGATAAGGAGCTGACTTAAAATTAAAACAAATCAAACTTGATGAAGAGAGCTTCAGTCTTCATGGAGAAGAGAGCTTTAAATTGCCAAATATTTCAGTAACTTCCACAGATGGATCTAATGTTTGCATCAAAGTTCTAGCTAAATTGACACATTAAAATGTACAAGAAAATAATGTTATAGCTTGTTTCCAGCTTGAATCTGCAGAGAATAAACTATATTTCGATGTTGGTATGATCCACAAACTCCACCTAAGCCACTGTGTTTTGGTTTTAAATTTGAGTCTCAAACCATTGAATTAAACTTGTGCTTTAATTTGCAAGAATAAAGATACTTCTTAGACACTTGACAAAAAAAAAAGATACTTCTTAGACAATTACATATACTGATATATAAACATGGAGAAGTGGTGGATGCTGTCCTAGATGAAGTGTGCCAATGCCGTCGACAATGAATGTATTGTTTTATATTAGTAAATATTAGTATTGTCCTAGATAATTATCTTAATAACAGGAATTCAAACATGGTTTTTTATCTTATGGCATGATTATCTCAATTAAAATTTATGTTAAAGGTAATTTACGAGTATTTAAAATCTTCGGGATGAGCGTGAAACATATGAAAATAATACTCTATTTGTTGATAGGGTGTGATGTTGTCTTGACAACATATGGTGTCCTATCAGCTTCATATGGAAGTGTAAGTTAATGTTTTTTTGTATATTTTATTTTCATCAATTTGCATAGTGAAGCTTCCTTAAATTGGGTTCCCGGGTTTTTAAACTAGGAAGGAGAAAATAGCATCTACCACAAGGTACAATGGTACAGAGTGGTGCTAGATGAAGCTCATCATATAAAGGTCCTTAAAATCCAGGTTTCCCAGGCCGTCATTGCTCTGTCCTCACGCTGCTGCTGGTGTCTAACTCGATTCAGATTAATTATCTGTAAATGTTATTTTATTTGCATTTCATTACGTATCAGTTTATTACTACAATGAGCTTACAGTTTATTAAGCTAAAGAGATTATTGTATGGAACCATCTTTCTTAAATCTTGACGCTCTCTATTGCTTATAGAATAGCTTGAAGATCTATTCAGTATCTTGTTTTTCTTGCGTCTTGACCCTTGGTGCAACTGGTGTAAATTTTATCGTTTTGAATAGAAAAATTATTTAACGACATTGATGTTAAGAACTAATGAAACAATAAAGAAGGATTCATGGTATTTATAAATAAAAATTCATGCCAAGGAGGAGATTACCCTGTTAAGATGCATTAATTGCTTTCACTGGCCAAGTCAAAACAGTCAAAAGTAACATGTCAGTTATAACTAGATTAAGTCAACAAATAAGAGAAGTAAATGTTTGTCAAAGATAGTGAAACTTAGAATATAATAGACTTACAAATTGTTCAGGCAAAATCTAAACTAATGTAGGTAATTAAAACTACATAGGTTTTGGTGAGAAACAAGTCTGAACATTGGCCCAATCTTCGGCCAAAGAAGCTTTCTTGGCCAGAGCAGAATGATACTTAGCTTCAATGGATGACAACTTGGCCATGAGATTGGCTCCTTTTGGATATTCCTCTTTGATCTTGGACTCAATATCTTCACCAGATGTCGTGTTGGTGTTCATGTCAGCCAATATTGTAGCGAGTTCCTGTTGTGCTTCCTGAAGATCACGCTGAAGAACAGCGATACGACTAGTAACTTGCAATTTTCTCTGGTTGAGTTCCTTATGCTTAGCATCCACAATAATTCGACGCCGCTTCAATTCTTGAATACACCCACGAACTCCTTGTTTCTCTTGTAGAACATCATTATAGTCGGAGAGAGCAAGTTTAATACTTGGGAAGTCACTCTTAAAACGACCAACAGCCATTTGGACTGCAGAAAAAGTGCCAAAATCAGCAGGGTTGAGATGATCTTTAATTTTGCTTAATTCATTAACCAATGAAGATATCTCCCTGACAACACCAGTGGTCGACATGATTGAATCAAGATCCTTGGTCACCAAGACTTTCAATTTTTGTAGAATTTCAGAAATCTTTTGGACATTTGGCTTCTGAGAGGGAGCACTAGAAGAGCAGGCAGAAACTAGTGAACCCAAATTACTGGGGGCAGTTAGTCTTGATATGAGTTCATCAAGTTGATCATTTGAATAATTGCTCCTGCTAGCAGTATTCGTATCAGCATCCTTGGTTTCCCTCTTATTAGATACAGTGAGTTCTATTTCTTCGTGCTCGGTGGTTGAGACAATTTCCGATTCTACTGTCAGATTGTCTTCGACAACCAAAGCCATGGTTCCAGAAGCTTGAGGAAGAGCATCATTTTCTACAGACAATGACATGTTTGCAGTACCAATTTCAATTGCAGTCAGAGAAATGTCCTTCTCCCTGTCCTTCAATTGATTATCCTCTTCCAAAATGAGATTGTGGCAAGGCAAAACATTAGCAGCTTGTTGAGTTGATGTCTGGTTTGGAGAAGTCTCGACACAATCTCTAGTGGAGAAGGTGATTACTGGAATGTCCTTCAAAGTTTCAGAGGACAACTGCAGCACTTTCTGCAAATAAAAAATACAATGAACTCTAAGCAAAAAAAAAAAAAAAAATATTTACATAGGGAGTGCATAAACATAGGTTTACGTACATTTTCATCTGGCTCATAGCAATGATTCTTCTTTATGTCAATTGGTTCATCATATATAAGATAAATTGTTGTTTTCTTCACAATGAATTCATTTGTAAAAACAACCACCACCTCAATTTTGTTGCCAGGTTCTATATTTGATATTACTCTCTGCCACTCCTGCTCTTCGAAAGATGATAATAATGCGCTTATCTTGTAGACCTGAATGGTGTTTTTTGTGTAATTTATCACCAACGCAGCTTTAAAGCCAACTGCTGCTGTGTTGTCTGGAGAAGAAGAATAGGCAATGCACATGATTGTCTTCAGAGAATGCCCGTCCACTTGAGGTACTTCGAAAGTTACAGAAGAACTGTTGCTATTGAAGGTTAGCCAATCAGGATAATTGTCGCCGGGGAGCAAACCAGACCCAGTGGGAGGCATTTTCTGTAACAGTCCATGTATATTAAGAAACAATTATTTGACCATTATGTAATCTATAAACAAGGTCAAGTAAAATGGCAATAAGTCAAAATTTGCTTAATTTTATAAATTAATCATAATCCAAACAATGGGGGCTAAATATATATATATATATATATATATATATATATATGGGGTTTGCTAACTTGGACAACAAAAAACATGAAGGTCCAAGTTAGCAAAAATGCACCTTTTCATTAGACAAAAATAACCTCCGTCTTTATGATTTAATACTAATAACTTGAGGGTTATATATATATATGAGGAGGGATATATTGACTCCAAGAGTAACTCTTTTGAGTTACTCCAAATCACATCCCTCCATTTTGTTTTAATCTAACCATCCTAATTAATTATTAAATCATCTAACATGGTCAAGCACTATTATATCAGTTCCTTGTGGTCTGCAATGAAAATTGGTTTGTGTCTTCTTCCTCCCACACCACGCAATTCATAAGAAACACATATTTGAACTCAAGCACTATTAACTCAACTTTTATTTTTATGGATAAAATATTCAGATCTCTTTGTTTTGAATGTTACAACGTGAGTTCTCCTCAAATTATAAATTACAGTGTCCAGCGCCATACACCCAACTACCTCACCTTTTCAATCAGAAATTTGTACACAATAAAATCTGAGAATTCTATTTTATTCAAAGATAAGATGAATGAAATTATTGGAATCTAATTAAAATTTTCGAAAGTCATTAGATTTTTATGAAAGCAATAAGCTTTGTGGGAATCCAATGATATAAAATAGACATTGAAATTGAAGGCATGGTTGTGCAAAAAAGAAATCGTGATTATTGATAATTAACGGGGAGATCTTTGAGAGCATGTTGTGAGTATTGAGGAAGAAGACCTAACTGTGTATTCATTTTTTGTGCAACGTCGCAACAGGGAACGATTTAATAGTGTTTGATCATGGGAAGATTATTTAATATATATATATATATCAAACATAAAAAAATACAAATTAGTGTGAGTGATTCTTTGGTTTTAACAGTCCCTTTCCCAAGGGAAAGAGGTTCTGGTAATCCGAAATTCGACCGGAAGGTATATATATATATATATATATACACACTATTGAGGTGCATACCTAAAAATTATTTAAATTTATATATGTGATTCAATATATGCTAACTTTGACATGTGTATCGAACTTCGAGTGAGTTTGTGTAGATGTTTGTGATGTATAATGAAAATATAGAGATGGTTGTGTTTGTGAATAAGGGAAGGAGAAAGAGATAACCTGCAAAATATTTTCTCTAAGAATGTTGGTGACATCGCAGCTCACTCCCATTTCAATCAAAAAGGAAGTTAATGAATTTTTTGAGCTTGAAATACAAACTTGATTGCGACAATGAGTTGATGCTGAAGTCTCGATATTTGAGAATCCCTCACAATTTTGACTGTTAAAGCTATACAAAATACTTGCTACAGTTTGATTTAGTTGAGCTTCTGAATCGCATGTTAACCAAAGACGTTGAATATTTTGAAGATCTTCTAAAATGGATGGTAGACAATAGAAACTATTATTTTGTTCATCTGTGAAATCAAGACATGGAGTTCCTGCAAATGATTGAACTCGGGATAGAATATTATTTGTAGGAGACAACCAAGACTGAATAATAGAAGGAAACACTCTACGTGCGAATCCTTCATAGCCACAAAGAGAAATATATGCAATGCTTTTTGATCTTACTACTGCAAAGGGAACTCTTGTGATAGCAGTGTTATCCGCAACCAAGGTTGTTAAAGATCTCATTTGTTCTATATCCTCTTCCAACTTGTCAATTTTTGTACATCCAGACAGAATGAGTGTTTTAAGCAAGTCTAACTTATATATGCTCCTTGGAAGTTCTCGAAGGCCTGTACAATCTTTCAAATTTAATAAAAGAATCTTTTTTAGATGTCCTATATTAGAAGAAACCGAAGACAAACTGGGACAATCCTTAAGTATTAACTTTTCAAGATTTGGCAATTTTGAAAAGTCGGGGGTATGTCTCAAGTTGTGAGAATGACTCAGATTAAGAATTTTCAGCTTCACCAGAAACTGCAACAAATGAAAATTTGAAGACATATATTAGAGACAAAATATACTAGAAAATAAATACAAGCAACTATAAATATTGAGAAGAATTATTAAAACACAACTATTAGTCATCCTCCCTAAACAATTTAAAATATTTAGAGGATTGCTTTAGCATATTGAAGGCCACATCATTTCTTTACTTTTATTGATGTGGCATTCTTTGATGATTCTCGAATTTTCACCTTAAAGGGTGAAGTACTCCACCCATCTACAATTTTGCCTACTGCTTAACTCAATCCTCCGACCTCTAGCCCTCAAGATGATAGTGCTCGTCCTTTGAACACCTATCATCACTGTCCTTGTGAACATCCAGCATCTTAACTGGGATCTGCCCATTGGTTTCATTGCCCGTTTCAGCATCTCAACCTTCTCTGAAGCAATCTTCATCTACTTCAGTTCTCTGCACTTGGAAGTTATCGTCATCAATCTTCTACTAAATAAGCTGTTAGTCTTTCGTTGTAGTATGTTTCTATTACTATAAATTTTTAGGAAGCTCTTTCCCATATAAGATGGCAGTAGGAAATGATTAAGGAAGTGCAAATTTTAGAATTAACCACACTTGATTTCAAGTTCCTTTATCACCAAATAAAAATATTGTGGGATGTCATTGGGTATTTGCTGTCAAAGTAGGACTTAAGGGTTCAGTGGATTTTGGTCTTACGACTAAAGGTTTCATTCAAATTTTTGTCCTGGATCATGGAGGTGTTTTATCTCTTGTTACAAAACACTGTCTTCACCCCAAGCTCTTCCATGTTCTACAAATGGATGCCATAAAAAATATTTTCTTGCATGGAGACTTAATAGAAGAGATATATATAGAGAAAACTCTTGGATTTGTTGCCTAGGAGGAGTTAGGATTGATTTGTACACATAAAAATCATTGTAGGGTTGATTTAAGCGATTCAACTTTATCTAAAAGAAATTTGGAACGATTTGTAATGATGAGGATACGTAGTAAAGTATTCATCTAGTTTGCATCTGTCCTAAGGTTTATGTAGATTATATTGTCATAACATCAAGTTATCATATTGAAATTCAGAAATATAAAAACATATATTGCACCATTTTGAAACAAAGTACTTGGGTCAATTAAGATATTTTCTTAGAATTAAATGGAATGCTGACTAAAAAAAATAATTCAGTAGATGATTCTTGAAGAGAGGAATGGTTTTATAAAAAAAAATTAAGTGTGCCCCTGATATTCTTGAAGAAAATGGAATGCTGAATTATCTGACTGTAACCTTGCCAAATATTTCTTTTGTTATTGTGGAGAGTTAATACTAAAATGGTATAGAGTGTAACCAGATCAGATGTTATTATGCATTTTACATCTGGTAAAGGCTTGTTCTTGGTCATGGATTTCCTCATTAACAACAAATCTTTCCTATTTGTTTTTTGGTTGGTGTTTGTGTCCATTTTAGTCTATTATTATGCAGTGCTTAAATTAACTAGGTCACAAAACCAAAACAAATTGAATTTATACCTGAGACTTTCTCCACACTCGTTCCAGATTGGAACATTTCAAGACAACAGCAACGAGAGTATCTTGATGAAGATCTGCAGGTATATATCTTAGAGGGAATCCATGCCAACTAAGCCACCTAAGATGTCTTGAAAGATATTTATAATCTCCATTAAGTTGTACGCCAGCAAGTTGAAGCAATCTCAGCTTGTCCATCTTCTCAAATGCTTTGGTTTCCAAATAAGTTGTTGAGTCCATTTTTGACATCTTTAAACTCAGTCCCTTAACAGCTAAGGTACTCTGTGAAGCAAAATGAAATGTAAAATAAAACACATAGCTTAGGTAAGTGTAAGTGGTAGTTAAAAATCTTTTAGTATAGCTATATATAATATAGTAGGGTTTGAAGCCAATGGTCTGTTACAAGGAAAGAAGTAGCATTAAATGATTCACAATGAATCAAATTTTAATAACGAGAAAAATAAGCCAGCAAATGAATGGTAACAGCTAATAACAGATTTATCAATATTCACTTTTCATCCATCTATATTAGAGATCATTATATTTTTTTTAGAGATATAATATAAAATCATTCATATAATTTTTGCTTGAAAGCTTAAGGTACCGAGACATTTCTGTCTTTGTGGTGTCTGATACAGTGCACATAGGCAAAACACAACACAAGCAACGTAAAAAATAAAAGCATACATGAAAATCTTACGGTATCTTTTGACAACTCATGCACATCCTCATAACGCCATAATCTACTAGGCTCCTTACCCGCATCTTTTGATACCTTGCGCACGATCTCTCTGCCCATGTCTCGTAACAAATCATGCATTCCAATCTTGTTTTTTCTATCAACAGTTACAAGACTTTGTTTTACGAGGATACTTATCCCAATTTCTGAAAAATGCCCACAGTCTTGAAGTATCTTAGTTACGACCTCTCGGTCCATACCAATAAAGAAAAAAGCAATATCAAGGAATATATCTTTCACATCATCATCACTTAAACCATCAAAACTTATTCTTAGTTTCTCTGTCACTTTATCATTGGGAATCAGTTTGAGTTTTTCCAGTACACTATTCCACTCTACTTTTGTTCTCCTAGTCAATAAAAAAGACCCAATGACTTGAAGAGCTAATGGCAGTCCTGCAGAGTATTTAACCACATCCCTAGAAAGGTTAGTAAAACCATCAATAGAAGTTGGTTGCTTGAATGCATGCCAATTAAAAAGCTTCAGAGATTCACCATCATCCATTTCCTTCATTCTGTATACATAGTCAACTTCTCGAAGTAAATCCTCATCTCTTGTTGTGATGATTATTCTACTTCCCTCACCAAACCATTTTCGATCTCCACACAAGGCATTCAATTGATCCAATTGATTCACATCATCAATCACAAGAAATATCCTTTTCTGACAAAGACTTTCCCCCAATATTTTTTTTCCTGATTCAACTGTGGTTATCTTTATCGGTGTAGTTTTGTAAATGTCAGAAAGAAGTCGTTGCTGTAAAGAAACTTTGTCCTCATCTTGTTTCCAAACTTCCCTAACATTGAACAGGAAGCTCTTTCCATCAAAATCATGACGAAGTTCATTATAAACGGCTTTGGCAATGGTTGTTTTTCCGATCCCTCCCATGCCCCATATCCCTAGTAGTAGAGGATCTTTTGATTTTTGGCTGTACAGTTGTTGAATAACTTCTTGTACACGTGATTCTAGTCCCACTGGATGGTCAGCAACAAATAATTCTGTCTTGTCTAGCAAATGAGTAACAAGATGAACTATTTTCTTGATATCCTCGCTTTCATCGCTATAAAATATGATCCCAAGAGTAAGCGAATAAACAAGGAGCTATACAAGCATTGCACAACATGTACATTTTGTCTTGTGTGATCACTATCAGTCAAATTATAACTTTCCATCTCAGTCAAGATAATAGCATATGGAATCAATTGAAAGCTAAATTTTCATCACAAATGCTTTTGAAATATATCAATATAAAAGTGAATAAGACTATGTAATTGCCTTTTATCAGGTACAGGTGCGTTGCTTTTTTGAGCAGTTGAGTATGAAACAATCTAAAGTAACAGAGCGCGTTTTAGAGAATACAGTGTAACAACAACTGATGATTGATGAAAAAAAAAATTGAACAAATCAAAATGAGATATATATTACCCAAGGTGTTTCCACTCGCACAAGATGATGAAAAAATTAATGGTTGAAATTTTCAAATGAGGGTTTACTATAAAATTTAAGAAAGCAATGACTAATAATGGGACTTTAAAACACTGTTGTTCTAGTAAAAAACACACATTGTTTGTTTGAGGTGAAAGTGAAAGGACAGAAACTTGAAGACAGGAAAGCATAAGTCTCAATACAACTGCCAAGAAGTATACTACTACATATCAAATAATGGAGTCAATTAAAATTATATTTTTAGCATATCACATAGTTTAAAAAAATATTATTTTGAATAACATAATCTTAATGTAGAATTAAGACTACCTTTTCAACAAAAAAACTGTAGAATTAGACAATTAAATAAATCAAATAGATGGGGAACACCTATTCGGTAGAGAACTTATATTCAAGGACTACAAATACGGAAATAATTAAAAGGATTCTCCAAACTTACCTGTTTGACAATATAACAAATTAAGTAATAATTAAATTACCTGGATTTTAAGATGACAACCCCTGCTATGCCACCAACTTCATGGAGTGCTGCTTTCCAATTCCTCTTTGTGTATTCATCCACTGATTTTGTAGATAGAAGAGATTCAAAAGCTTTTCCAAACTCTCCTGTCTGATGACGTGCTTCCGAGGGATCTACCTCATAGAACACTGGCACAACCTTCATATCCTTGGTTCTACTGATTTCCACAATTCTCTCCAACTCTAGCAAACACCATTTTGAATTAGCAAAGTTTCTAGACAGAACAACAATAGAAATTTTAGACTGTCCGATTGCTTGCATTAGTGCAACTGAGATCTGATCTCCTTGTTGAATTCCATCATCGTCTTTGAAAACATAAAGCCCAGAATTTTGAAGAGAGGAATAGAGATGTGAAATGAATTTTGCGCGAGAGTCTTCTCCTCTGAAACTCAAGAACACGTCGTACATCTTTGTCTGAAACAAAAAAAAAACAAATTACCAAAGCTTAAATATATGGTAGCTATAAACTTTGGATGCAATTCAAATTATCTATGAGTTGATACCTGAACTTTGATACTACTTTTTGACTCACAAGTCACAACGTAACAAACTTCATAAGTTCTTTTCATAAATTATGAAACTAAATGTTAAAAACTAATCCATGGTCACTCGGCTTCAATCCTTTAGCATTATTTTAATTTAGAAACAATATGAAAATTAATGATAAATCAAGTAGAGCAGATCATAAATCTACTCACTGCAGCCATATCCATCGACTGTTGATGTATGATTTCTCTTCCCATTGCTCGTACCAAAGTATGCATTCCAATCCTGTTGTTGCTATCTATAGTTACAAGGCTTTTATCTTCAAGGATTGATATTGCATTTGCTGGAAAACGCCCCGAGTAATTTAAACTCTGAATTACATCATCTTTGTGCATCCCAATAAGTAAAGTAGCTATATTAAGGAATATATCTTTCTCGCTATCCTCTAAGCCATCAAAAGTTTTTCTCAATTTACTTAATATTAGATCGAAGGGAATGATTTTGAGTTTCACCAGTACACTCTTCCACTCTTCTTTAGTCCTTCCATACAAATAACACCCAAAGACTTCAAGAGCTAGCGGCAATCCCCCACAGTACTCAACAACATCTCTACAAAGGTCAGCGTAACTTTCTTTAGGACTTGGAGTTCTGAATGCATGCCAACTAAAAAGCTTAAGAGATTCAGTATTGTCCATATATTTCATTCTATACACATGATCAACTTGAAGGCTACGAAGTATATGTTTATCACTTGTTGTAATAACTATTCTACTTCCATGACCAAACCATTCACGACTACCACACAAAGCATTCAACTGTTCCAGTTTATTCACACCGTCAAGTACAAGAAATACCTTCTTATGGCAAAGTCTTCTCTGTAATATCTTATTTCCTGATTCAACTGTATCTATATGTATCTTTGTTGTTTTGCAGATGTCTAAAAGAAGTTGTCGCTGGAAAGAAACCAGCCCATCATCACCCGATTCGCAAGTTTCATTAACATTATAGAGAAAGCTCTTGCAATCAAAAGTGAAACTCATTTGATTATAAGTGGCTTTAGCAATTATTGTTTTACCAACCCCAGCCATCCCCCATATCCCTACAATCATGGTATTTTCTGCTTGTTCGCTGTTCAATAGTTGAATCACATCTTTCACCCGAGCTTCTACTCCCACCGGATGTTCAGCAATGAATAACGATAGTTGGTCTTTTATCAAATGACACAAACCTTGCACTATGTCATTGATTTCTTTATTTTGGCTCCTATAAAATATGAGGTCAAGATAAGCAGAAATGTAAATTTAGTAGTATTACTATTACATCTCTTATATCCCTTATATAGAGTAATTAGGGAATAACAATCTATTAGATTGATTTAATAATTTCAAAATGCAACTTGAAAAAAGCTTCAAAGTTTCTTAGTTACCTGTATGAGTTTATCATCAAAAATTTTGAAATGCTGGCAGCTTCAAAGAGCACGTCTCTATAACGTATTGACTTGCCTTTCTTAAAGATGCTTCGTGCAATAGCTTTTCCAAACACCCCCGTCTGATTTTGTACATCGGAGGGATCTACATCATAGAACACAGGTACAACTACCTGCTTTATGGTTCTACGACACTTCAATATCTTCTCCATTTCTTCAAGAAACCATGTTGAACCATCAAATTTACTTGAGAATATGATGATGGAAGTTCTAGACACTTTGATTGCAGCTGAATTTCTCTGTTCTCTGCTTGTAAGATTGTTATTGTTGATGTAAACAGCATATCCAGCTTGTGTGAGAGCGGAATAGAGATCCAATGCAAAAGATTTACCAATGTCTTTGTCATGGTAACTCAAAAACACATCGTACGTCGAACCTTGATCATAAAGATATCTAGAAGAGGAGCTTGAAGAAGAAAACATGGTTGAGTGAGTGAAGTGAGTACTATGAAAGAGTATGTGTGTGTTTGTGTGTGGAGTATAGACGAGGATGAGAAGACTAACGGACTCTTTTTGTTTATTTATCATCATGCTTCGTTACTAAGTCAAAGTCGTCTCCAATTATTTTTCCAAATACCTTTGAACCAACCACAACATTTTTGTTTTTCTTTCGTGGCTTCACCTCTTCCACAACATCTCTTTTGCGCATTAACAATGTGTATTTTTTATTTATTTTTTAGGTAAAATAGAAAATATATTAAATAAAAAAGAAAGACAGTAGAAACTCTATAAATTAATAATGTTAGGACCATAGAAATTTATTAATTTAGAGAGTTATTAATTTATCGATAAATTAATAATTATTAATTTAAAGAGTTTTTAAGTAATTATACAGTACATACCAAACAAAAAGGCAAATTAGTTTATGCCTCTTAAAATTATGTTGCAGCGAACATTGTGACTCAACTTAAATTAGTAACTACTGTGTTCATATGCATTGGAAAAATACAATACAAAAATACAACACTTGAGCTATTGGATGCTATAAGCAAAGTTAGAGATGAGCTTCAAACATACTTGAACTTTAAAGGAAAACAGACAACTATTGAATCATATTTCAATAGAGTGTAATATATATTTTTTCAGTTTCTATGAATTATTAATTTATGATTTTCTTGGGACCGAAAATTATAAAGGGATCTCCCGAAAAATTATTATCTTGTTATTTTATCGAGTTTTTCAATTTTTTACATTGGCCCAAGTCGGGACCGAACAAATTTATTATTTTAGAGAGTTTATTAATTTACCGAGTATTAATTTAAAGAGTTTCTACTGTATAAAGATCGGGGAACATCAGACCTGACTCAAAAAAAACTCAAACAGGTATACATCATGATAACAAAGTCATGGTGTATCAACTCTAATATATTCTAACAAAATTTACTGATCATAAGTGCTACCCAATGAACACGCATACGAGCGCGAACACAAGTTACAAAAAAATAATGAAAGGTGAACATTTGCAGAGAAGAACCTGTTGATAATATTTTTCATTTTTGAAAAATATAAAAAACACATTCTCTAACATGTTTATTACTTCTGGTGGATTCTAGGGTGAGGGCCCTATTAAATCCTTCACCGGTGGACCATTATTTAAAACCATTAGATTAATCAAATTCATACATCTTATTATACACTCTCTACACTGGATCATAAATATCCTCTCTCCAAGCTCTAAAACCAGCAAAACCTTCAATCTAAAAAAACCTTGCCGAAATATCTTTCTTTTGGCGACCAACGAAAGTTTCCGCGTTGTCATCAATGGTAAAAAATTTCATGTTGTTCGACAGAAAGCATAAGAAAATGGATAGTGGAGAGATTTGATACACTTTGTTTGCTTTAAAAAAATCATTTAAAATTAACATTAGTTTATTTGTCTAGTACTATTAGAACTGTTTTGCACACTCTGTACCGTGAAATTGCTTACAAAATGGATGCTTGAGGGAATTTCTATTCAAGATTCCACTTGTGATAATAGATCCTTTTGCCCATAACAATTAAGATGGTTGAGAATTATATAGTTATTTTTAGGTTTAATCTGGCTTTAACAATTGATTGAACAATTTTGATTAACGAATATTGAATTGAATGTATGTGAATAGCGAGGGTCTTTGATTGCAGTTATGGCTGGCCGGTGGGTGCAGTAGCAGCAAAAAGATGATTGTTGGTGAAAGGGAGAAGATAATTGTAATCAAGTGTAGAAAGTGTACTGTAAGATGTATGAATTTGATTAATCCAATCCTTATCCTTATCCTTATCCTTATTTTCTAATCTTTGTTAACAATGGTACTTACCCTCCTAACCCTAGACCTAATCCTCATGGGCGCCAAACTACAACTCATTTGCCATAATTAATGTCCAACTAATTTCATGCTTTACTACACCAATTTCAAATTTGGTTTTCCCACCAAAATTCTAATACCAATCTTACATATTCTAGGTCTTTCTATATTCCAACTATCTAATAAATATAGTGTGTATTTCCCCATGAAGACTGAATTTATTCATGGCTCTACTCTACATCTCTGCCTATATATACGTGAGCCTCATCATTCATGATGCATGTAGTCTTCTCCCACCTCTCCCAACCAGTGTGAAATGGCCAATAACAATGTTCTATCTTGGTATGAGAGTTCTATCTTTGAATTCAGTTCTGTAATGGCTGGAAGAAACAAAACTCTCTATTTCAGTGTCGTTCGCTCTTAGGAATTGTGTTATGGTTCACCCAAAATTGTTATGATGTTGTTTTAATTCACTGTTATTTTCATAGGTCTTATGTTAGTTTTGGAGATGAGCCATCTATTTTGTTTTGGTGCCGTGTTGTCACTTTGGACAAGTTTTGTTGGGTGTTGCTTAAATCATATATGGATTTTGGCAAGTTTATTTTATGTTTTGTTGCTATCAGATTACTGAATTCAAACTTTTCCAAAGTATTAATGAATTAGTTTTGGCCAATTAATCATAGTTACTATCGCATACTCTAATTCTTTGGACTGTCACAGTTGGTGTACATGTTATGGGTTAAACACAGGTAAGAGTAATAATAGTACTGTGAGAGGAACTTCATAGTGTGATTAATTGTGATCAGCCGTTTCATTTTTCTAGCTATTTTGGACTTCTGAATCTTTGTTTGTGGATTTCACCTTTCTAATATTTCGATATTGGCTAAATGCATTTTCAATTGCTATTGCTTTTATTGTACTGCCGGTTTAGGATTCAACTATTCTGTTATATCCGCTACATAAAAAAATGTTTTTTTTTTTCAAATATTCATCAATATATTGGCACGTGTTTTGCAACTATTACATGCTATCGAACTATATCTTATATATTCATTTAGTTCTCATGATTGATCTATTTCAAAACACGTTTTTTAAGTGAAAATCGGCAGTGACGAAGATTCGTCAAGCAACTTTGTGGTCATCAGGAGCAGGTAATTTAGGTAGGAATGAGTAGAACTTAAAAAGCTACCAATTTGATACGTAGTCAGAGACATAATAAAAAATACCATGTCAAGTTTGTTTAAGATTACATAAGGATTCAATTGTAACTCATAATGTATATGTGAAAGTAGTTGAGATCTAACTTTGCCCTTAATGGTTTAAGTGCTCAATGCACTTTTGGTATCAGCTTCAATTAATGGTTATGGTGCTCGATACGTATTGTATTTCTTAATACGATAGTTTTAGCGTTTAATTTTGTACGGGGCTCAATGGAATTAAAGAATGACATGTATTGTAAATATTAGAAAGTCTAAAGGTCATTAAATTTTAACGTAGGCAATTTTCATTATATGTTTGTTTTGCAATGACTATTAACAAAAATCAAGGGCAGTCGTTTAAGCAAGTTGGCATATATTTCCTACAATCAGTCTTCTCTTATGGTTAGCTATATGTGGCGATTTCAAGAGTGACATTGAGAAATGGTCTTAAAATTTTGTTGACAGCTGAAAATGGTGATTGCATCAGATGTGGTTTATCAAGAGATTTTTCAAAAGGTGTAATCATAAATCATTTAAGTAATGAGACTATTGCGATTTTATAGTTTTCTTTCGTCAAATTAATTATAATCATAAGCGTTAGATTGTATTGCAGTAAAATATTTTGCAAAAATGTATATGACTTGTGCGGCAGCACAGGTGAATGATCTAGTTGCTATTAGTAATGGTCCATCAGTGAGGGACTTGATAGAGCCCTCACCTTAAAATCCACCATTACTTTTACTACTATCATAAGAAAAATAATATCGACCATTTTATCTAAAATATCAACGTTATACTTTTAATCTCGTTAATTTAGTGGGTTTCATCATCATTTTTCATTTAAATAATAAGAAGAAAAACAAATATTATAACATAAATATAAAAAGAAAGAAAAAAATCTATGTTCCTGACTTTTAGCGGTGAATGTCGTCTCTCTCTCATGGCTTCACAATTGTGTTTTTTTAATGAAAAATAGGATCTCGTATTAAATGATGAAAACTGTAGACACAAGTATAAATTAAAAATATATATAAATAGGTCTTTATATTTTTATTTTTTTTAAGTAGCCTAGTGACTATAAGACCCTTTGTATATATGGCAATCTTATTCCTTTAATTGGTATGAATGCTATTAAGACTACAAAGATCTTTCTTCAGAGCATGTACTGCTAAATCAATGGGAGAGGATTCGGTGTCTTTGGCTTCGGTGCCTTTCGGTGCCTTTAGTTCATTTTAGATGAGAGAGAAGGTTGGATGAATGATTAAAACAAATTAATTAGATGAGAGAGAATTAATGGTTTAGAGAGAGATATGAACAAAAGTCATCAAAGACACCGAAAGGCACCGAAGCCAAAGGCACCGAATTCTCTCCTTAAATCAATGTAATGAAAAAGGACTGAGATTGGTTAAGATAGTACCAAATCAATGCATGAAAAATCATGAGTAAAATTTAGTTGATTAAATCCATCTTATATATCCACGTAGTGCATTACGTCGAATCTTAGGGGGATGTATTGAATTAGGATTTTGAAGGATTTTAAAAGACTTTTTAGTTATAAAAAAATTTCTAGGTATTCAATCAAGATTTTAAAAGATTAGAAATAATTCTGGTGGTATTCAATTAGGATTTTCAAGATTTTTTAAAGAATCCAACAAAATGTGGTGGTATTCAATCAAGATTTTTCACAACTTAAAAATTTTTTCTTGGTATTCAAAAATGTATAGATTTCAATGGATTATTTGGTATGATAGATTTTGTGAGACTTTTTAGTTGAAAATTTTAAAACTAACAATCTCATACAAAGACCTGAGATTTCTTGAGATTCTTTTTACTCCAAATATATGTTACTATTGACATCCTTTTCACTGTTTTTTTTTTCTTTCGTCATTATGTCATGTTTTTT
>Ga0228710_1004795_pt1 | contig 21279 bp, 11 predicted proteins | sample MedpolnodulmetaG_FD_177995 | JGI IMG/M metagenome (GOLD analysis project Ga0228710, IMG submission 177995) | Root nodule microbial communities from Medicago polymorpha collected in Santa Monica, California, United States - pink nodules | ecosystem: Host-associated > Plants > Roots > Nodule... | reverse complement strand
CTTTTTTTTTCTTTCAAAATTTTTTTTTTTTTTTTGCATAGTGGGTTGTGATTTTTTTTCGTTATTAATTGTGGTACTAGTGATGAAATCTGTGATAAAATTATTTTGAATTTTTTTCATTTGACATTGTGATGTCACTGGAGAGGAAAATGAACAAATTTTACCTCTGATAATCAAGTTTAGTTTTAAAGTTAATTACTTGCATAATTGATCTCATTAGAGTGAAGTGTGAAATTTAAAGGGTCCCACGACCCATCTGCTTAGAATCTTGTCCAGAAAGACTGTTTGAAACTTGAGTGTGGATTTTGATACATATTCACTGGATCCTCTCCTTTTCTTGAATATTAAGTTATAAGATATGATTATGTGGGAAGGCACAACTTTGATCACGAAGGAAGGTCCAATCATGATTAAACTTGTATTATATCTTATTATTCAAAAACAAAATATCCAAATCAGCAAATCGATATGTTAAGGGCCCGTTTGGATTGACTTATTTTTGAGCTTATGCAAATAAATAAGCTTTTATCTACAATTTTCAGTAGTGAGAACTTATGAATTAACATAAAAGCCTGTTTATTTGCATAAGATGTTTTTCATAAGCTCAAAAATAAGTCAATCCAAACGGACCCTAAGTCCAACTTATTTCCTTGATTTTAGTATTTCATCCTGATCTTTATGCAAAAGCCTTTACAATACAATGTATCTAGACACTGACTATGTCAAACATTTGTCACGTTTATTAACTGACACAAAAAAGAGTAGGTATATGGATGATTAGTAAATTGAAAATGCCTTTAAAAAGGTGGGTGGATCTTTTAAAACTTCAAAAAATGGCGTGTAATTCAATCACATTATATAGCCATGCCAACAATATTTCAGTTTTTTTTTCTATAGAGAAAATAAGGCTAGGGAAGGATCCACCATTGGTTTCTAATCAAATTTATCATAAAGTTTGTTGCTTGCATAATTGACTGTCATTAGTGTGTAAGAAAGTGAAAGGGTCCCATTTGCCATCTGGTTATTGCTTGGAATATTGTTCAGGAAAACTGTTTGAAACTTGAGTGTGGACTTTGGCACATATTGACTTAGATGCTCTCCTTTTCTTGAATATTAAGACATGATTATGTAGAAAGGCACAATTTTGATCATGAAGAATCAACCATGATTAAACTGTGTCTTTCTCTACCTAACAGGGACATATTTATTATTAAAAGACAAAGAAGATCCAAATCAATATGCTAGATCCAACATATTTCCTTGATTATAGCGTTATAATAGTTCATCTTGATCTTTATGAAAACCTTTTACAAGTTCATTGTATCTAGACGCTGATTATGTCAAATAGGTCACATTTGTTAATTGACACAAACAAGTGAGTGTGATGAGATCACAATTCCACTAACAATCTATAATTCGTGTATTATGACATGCTTTCAACTATGCATAACTGCTGTAATGCTTGCCCTCATGAAGTACTTGCAAACATCTTGATTAGTTTATTACCATCATGCTCTTCTATTATAAGATTCTCTCTTATGTTTTGATTCTGCAGGAATCAATGAAATTCTTTTAGTTTGTTAATATCGGTACATAGATAAAACAAGTGGAACTGTTTCAATGTCAACTCTTAGCAACGCAACAAATATATTTTGGCAAGATTGTCAACTAGGAAAGCCTGAAAGGCAGAAGCTACTTAACCAAAAGGGCTGTGTTGTATGGATTACTGGACTCAGCGGATCAGGTTCGTATTGTTAAGCTTATTGACGTATTGCATACCTTTTTCAGCATTGACCCTTGATATGCTTTTATCTTTTGTCACGGGAAACATTATCATATTCTTGTTGTTTGTGATGTTTATGCTTTTTATTACGTTTTAGCTACTCCCCAATTTTAACAATCCCCTTGTCAAAAACAAAAAAAGCGATCTCCTCCAAGTTGACTTGATCAACAGGAACTTATTGTGTGTCATGCATGATAATTTTCTATGTGTTGTTAAGTCTATATTTCCTTTCATTCTTGACAAGAGTATGAAATGAAACAAACCAAAAAAGCTTTGCAACTGTTCCATTTAGAGATTAATAGTAACGTTTTATTCACTTTGTTCATTTGAATCAACTCTGTCACTCTTTGTAATATGTAACAAATTAGTCACTTCTTTATTAGTTCAACCAATAAGGCTGGTCCAACTCAACGGATAACATCGGTGGCAAATGGCAATTTATCCCTGTCATAAATGAAAGGAAATTGAAGTTACACATTATTTTACTATTTTCAACGTTATGCAGATTTTAGATAAAAGTTAGGATAAACTAGGTTTTTGATTCTAGTGCTTCTATATAGAAACTTGTAAAACTGAAACCTCAAGGCCGTTTACTTTGAGAAAATATTTTTGGTTTTCATTTCGAATTGCAAAACTTCCACTTTGTTTTGAATTTATGTCCTGTTTTCAAGTTTTGTATTAAGGGAAAAAAAAAAATGCTTTCTCAAAGTAAACAGGCCCTTAAATAAAACTGTTTACTTTTTATCTATTTTGATTTTTGCTATCGATCTCTGCACTGATTATAAAAAGTATGGAGAAACACAGAAGATTAAGGACAACCTTAGATACAAGTGTATCTCTCTATTTTGATTCTTGCATCATCCACTGCACTGATTGAAATGACTACAATGTAAAGCTGCTATGGTTCATTTGTTATTTGTGTTTGATTTGACTTGTCCTTAACTATTATCTAAAGAAAGGTGGCCAAAGATCCAAACTCTCTCCATGATTTTTCACTTATTCCATCCATTACCTTTCATGTCACAGTTATGACATACCGCATTCTAGTTCTTTTGCGAGTGAATTGTAAATTTTAGGAATTGAGGATACCAGAAACTGATGCATAATCTTTGAAATTCCTTTGAATGAGAGTATGTGTAACGTGGTTCCCACATGTTGTGTTGATTGTTTTCTCAAAATGTTCAGGGAAAAGCACATTGGCATGTTCACTAAGCAGCGAACTGCACTCAAGGGGAAAATTATCTTATATCCTTGATGGAGATAACCTTCGTCATGGACTAAACAAGGATCTTGGTTTTAAACCTGAAGACCGCACGGAAAATATTCGCAGAACTGGTAAGCTTTCTCCATAAACAAATTGTGTGTGAGAATAAATCAAAGGAAAAAACTTGATTATCAGTGTTAACTTGTTAATTATTTGGTTATGTTATCTGCCAAGTAGAGTGACAATAATAGTCTAGACTGGTATGCATGATGAATATTAAATTTCTTCTTGCCCCTTAGAACAGCCTATTAGTAACTGTACATGCATTTTTGCTGTTAAAAAATGTATAGTCGAATGATTGTATCAGATTCAAAAAGGATCGGAGGTCTTACATGATGTACTGTGTTATCAAAGCTTTTTTGGTGCATCGTTTTTCAGAAGTTGAAATGCGGAAATTAATATCTATTATTCCGTATATAACTCGAGTAGATGTTTTAGTGATATAGAAGATGTTCGCAGAAGGAATCACCGATGTAGATGCATTTTCTGAGTCAACAATACTTTGGTTGTTGCAGTTAATATGGCTAGCTGGTCTGTATTAAATTTTTTGATGCATATAAATTTTCCAAGGTTTTTACTGATAAAATATATATTTAATTCAGGTGAAGTAGCGAAACTCTTTGCCGATGCTGGTCTAATATGTGTTGCTAGTCTAATATCTCCTTATCGAAGAGATCGGGATACTTGCCGTGCCATGTTGCCTGATGCCAATTTTATTGAGGTAAGGTTACTTAAGGCATTTCTTGTCATTTGTGCAAGGTAGACTACATGATATCTGATACGAATAGTGATTACAGGTCTACATGAACATGCCTCTATCATTGTGTGAGGCACGGGATCCAAAAGGCCTCTATAAGCTTGCTCGTGCTGGAAAGATCAAAGGTTTGTTTTTTTAATGTGTTTTACTAGTGGAAGCTTCTCCCCACCCTTCTAATATAAGGAAACTGAAATTTTGAGATGTAGCGAGAAAGAAAGAAATAAGGAGCTTGCATTCATAAATCTTTAGTTAACTTGGCGTCAGTTCATAGCGATCCACATCAACTGAATGTCACAATTTACTACCAAATGGTTTATGCCATTTCTGCAACAAACTTCAAATCCTAATATATTGTTAACATGGTTCAGAGCCTATATTGCACCTTAGGTTGAATAGTGAAATATTCTTTCTTGCATTTCCTATTTGATAATGTTCCTTTAAATTCAAACACGGTAAAACATTGCTTAGAATAACTTATTTAATTCTCACTGCTGAAACTATTTTCATATTTTGAGTTCTACCATGTGCCGTTTTTGTACTAATTGTGAAATTGCATAGGTTTTACCGGCATTGATGATCCTTATGAACCACCCTTAAATTGTGAGGTATGTGTTCACGATGCTACTAAAATTCTTTACAAATACCTTTTTCTGTGTCTGATGTGTTATGTAGATGAATGTATTTTAACACATTCTCTGATTTCCAGATAGAAATAAAGGAGGACGACGGAGATTGTCCAACACCAAAAGTGATGGCAGGACAAGTTGTTACTTACTTGGAAGAGAAAGGCTTTCTTGAATGTTAGGGAAATATTCATATATCTAATGTTTGAACTTGTAATGCCTGCTAGTATTCTCTAATTATAACGTTTCTTCTAGACTTATAGTTGAAGTTGAAAACCTAGAAAGTGTGTTAGCAGGAGGCACTGGTGAGAGGATAAGGGGACTTGTAAAATTTATCAACTATATATAAATTTTAACTGCATACATCTATTCTTAAAGAAAAAAAAATCATTCAGTTGATTGATGAAGATTATGTTGATGTTTTTCAAGGTATGATGATATGATTGTCTTCTTTGCATGAAAATAAGGTAACAGTTTTGAAAGAAAATAAGGTCACCTTCCCATGGGCTACGGGGAATGCCTCTTCAAGAAATACCATTGCTTCTTCAAGTCCTGTAAGAAAAACAATTGTTAAGAAACCAGAGTCAATACTGTAATAGAGAGGCACATTAGTGGATATGCTTAATGGAATCACTTTGTGTGATTTGACAACAATGACCAGACTTAGATTATAAATCCATTAATACATGGATCTATATTCAGAAATGATTAGTTAAGATGAATCACCTTTAATACGTGGCAGAACATAAAAAACTTGACCACTACGGTCCAGCTCATACTTGATGGCTGATATTACTTTGTCCTAACTGAATGATGAAAGCTGAGTCTTGATAGGAACTCTTTCTGGAGGTGGAGTTGAAATTAAACTGAAATATAAATTAAGGATAGAAATTAAAATAGTATCTCGCCTAAGCTAAGAGGTTAGTTGCACTTAATGAATGCGTGACTAGTCTTGCGCTTCATAAGAACACCAACCCTGCAACTCGAATATTTTGATTTTTTTCAATACGAAAGTGCAATACAATTTGTTTGATTTTTTATTTAATACTAGGGGAACATCATACACAGCAATTTGTTAGAATAGTGTAGTTGTTACTTTTATTCCTTATTAGAGTAATTTCTCCTTTCTTATAGGTACCATCAAAAGTGGTACCTTACATATGCAAATAGGCTGCGCTATATATCGTGACACAATTGATCGCGAATTTTCACGAATGTTGTTTTTATACATAACTATGTTATAAAAAAATAAGATTGCGTGTATATTTATTATTAAAATGAAAAGAGAAAAAGGACACATCAAAAATAAAAGAAACCCCACCGTTTGTATAAAGATTGCACTATCATAGCTCACTCCAATTTATAGCATGTCAGAGTGTAGTGAAGCTATATCTCACCAGTTAAACATCTATAATTTATGAGAATTGTGCTCCGAAAATCACATTTGATGAAATGTTTGTTATGGTATGCAGCTTCATAAGAATCTATACATTGAGCAGATTCAGCTTGCATAATATGTTTTATGGTATGCAGATTCAGCTGCCATGAAATCATCATGGTGTAATGGAGTGGATGTGTTCCCATGGACCAAAGTCATTATTTTGAAGGGAGAAGTTGAATTATTAAGCTAAATGATAGTAATACAAGTCGGTGCAAGTAATAGTTACCACTTTCGCGACAAATTTGGGATGCACGTTGTTGCGATATCAAGCATTTCCCTATGCAAATACCACAAACTTGCTACCAGCACTATTTCATAAATGTGTATAGATTCTTATGAAGCTGCATTTTTGTCTGCAAATATAAACTTATAAGCAGCACTGCATGATTAAAGAAAAGGGGGTTACGTAGATTATAAGATGACACATTTTTGTCTCATCATTTAGCATGCATTGTATACTTCCTTGCTAATATAATTTACTGTCATTAGATCAGAATATATTTTTCTATGTTAGTAAAATGACACTTATTATGAGAGAGTGGAACACAAATCACTAACTTTGTTATAAAATGAATCATTACCATAGGAAGTAAGAATTGTGTTGGTATGCAACTTTGATTCATTTTATTTAATGATAAATTACACAAGTGATTCCTATTTGTACATTGATAGCAAGTGAAGCGATCAAACTAACTTAAGCCTATGTAGCATAACTACCAGTGTGGCATAACAACCTGCTAGCATGGCCTAACTAACTTTAGTTGGCATAAATCTCACACACACACATGCTTTGAGAAGCTTAATGGTTTTGGCTTAGTTTGCTTACATAACTTTAATAACTAATCGTCTAAAGTCTTTACTTGATTGATTATATATTCCTCTTAATTTAATTATGTCTTCACCTATTCATCATTGTACATTGACATATCTATCTAACGACGTGAAATATGTTATATCAATCGACTTTTGAAGCAGAGCAAAATAGCCGATTGATTCAATGACATATGACTGAATTATTGATAAGGATGCAAACTTAACTTCATGTGTAGACATAAGTATCTAACATGATTTAATTCAAAACCATTTAGATAAAAAGATTAGGGTCCTGCTAACCTGGTTAAGCATACCATAAAAAGGAATTATTACCATAAAAGGAAACTGTTTTTGACTTTATTATAAATTAATTATACAATTTCAATGCATTAATTACTATATAATTTCCTTTTTCATATCCTTAACCAATGTCCCGGGGGCACCGGTTAGCATTTCCCAAAAGATTATGCCTCACCCTTTCTAAATCAAAATTCCATTTTCGCATTCCACGTTCAAAAAACATTTAGTACGGAACTAAATCAAAGGCAGGGTGAATAATAAAATTTATATATACCATCTAAATCAAATATTTACAACAGATTGGTAGTATCTACACCTAATCTCAATAATAGAGAGGATTAGTTAGATATAGTGTTACAATAAAAACAAGAAGAAAGAAGATTTGACGATGAAATTGATTCCGTTCTCCTTAAGTCTCTTGTCTAGATCACTTTTTTTTCTTGTCTTTAGGAGCGATAGTTCGAGATGAAAATGGTTTAGTATTAGCTGCAGCAACTTGGAGATCACCGGGATTTGATAATGCCCTGCTTGCAGAAGCCTCTGTGTTATACAACTCGATGAAATTTGCAGTGGATTGTGGTTTCTGGCGTATCGTTTTTGAAGGCGATAGTGAAAAGCTTATGAAGATGATTCAAAATGGAAGTTCTGAAGATAGATCATATTTAGGAGCATACATAAAGGCAATCCAGACTCTCCAATCCAGTTTTGACATTTGTCGCTTCCTTTTTATCCATAGAGAGGCTAATATTACAGCCCACAACTTGGCCCAGTTTGCTCACTCAATTAACAACTCAAACAAAAAAATTAACAAACCTAAAACCGCACAATCCTTAACTTCACAGTAAATTTTAACCCGCGCTTTAATTCAATTTTGTGTAGGTTTGATACTGAAGTTTCTTAAGCTTATGGTTTTTTACAATTTTGAGGGATAAAGCTACCATTATTTATCATAATTATAGCCCAATTTAATTACTTAGTTTGTTTACAATTTAAATATTACATAATATCTTCATATGATTCTTTTTCCATTTCTCTCTTGCCATCAATTTTATTCACAAGGTGCTTCAATGGTGAAATTTACCGAGGGCTTTTGTGTTATTGATATCCTCTTTGGACTTACGAATGTAAATTCGCCCTACAACTCAGGGGGCAATAATGGATGACATTGACAAGCTTTGAAAACATGTAAAACAGGGTTGTAAACTGATTATTTGAAGGGTTCTTGTGTGCAAGCATTCATAAACATAACGGTGAGAGAAGAAAAGGTGCAGGCGATGGAGAAATAATTTGGATCTAGTGTAGAGGTGAATAATTAGATCATGTAGGCTTGTTTAATCTGTGAGGGACTTAATAGAAACCCTTATCCTGGAATTCACCACTAATAAATACTTTATTTGACAAAATATTAATTAGCTTTATAAATAAAAATAAAAAAAAGAATAGAAAAATAAAACCACATATTTGAGTATAAATTTAAAGTTTAACTAAGTAAGTGATCCTTATAATAAATATTTTCAATTTCGTTTTTAATCCATAAAAAAAAAAAGGTTACTAGATCTTTACCCCCTGTAATATAGGTAATTTCTAGTTTTCCTTCTGTAAAATATTTTTTTTGATTTACCCCTGTAAAAAAATTTGTTTTGATTTACCCGCCAAACAAAAACGAAAAATTTTCTTAAAAAAAAAATAAAATTGGTTTTTGTTTGGCCTATTAGGGGGTAAATCAAAACAAAAATATTTTACAGGGGGGTAAATCAAAAAAAATATTTTACAGGGGGGAAAACCAGAAATGGCCTATATTACAGGGGGGTAAAGACCTATTAACCCAAAAAAAAATTAGTGAAGTATTGAAGTGAATGGATTTTACCTAAGGCAAAATGACAAGGAAGTGACTTTGCAATTTTCCTCAAATCGGTCATCTCTGCACCTGTTAGTCGAGAACGCATCCCCGTAGGAAGAAGCCTATAAGGTGTTTTGTAACCAGGAACTTCACGGGGAAGTAAATCAGCATCAACAGGAGGTATTCCTGTACCCCACCATCCAACAAATCGAGGACCTAAATCATCAAGCAGCGCATTGTACTCTGCTTCCTCTTCTGTCATTTTCTCAGGCTGTTCGACGTTCCTCCCGACTTGCTCACTATTTTCGAGGGATGAGGTTGCATTACTGTCTTTTGTTTTCGACAAACTTCCCAATGAGACATCCGGAACGAAAAAACCATCACCTTCCTTTACATCGAGTTCCTTCGGGGAAGCAGGACCTTTGTAATTTTTACCACGATACACGATCATAACACTTCCCGCTCTCCATGTAACCAACCCTCCTGTTCGGCGCTGCACACTACAACAGGTCAGTTGACATGTTCTTCAATTCAACGCCAAAAGTAAACAAACAATGTTTGACATACAAGCATGAAATCACGAGTGAATGTACTCTGCACAATGGTCACACTCCTTTTCATATAGCACCAATGCCATGCTTACTTGACTGAAGCACGACAGGTGCACATTAAGAAGCACAGATATAACACTAAACACGAATAGACCGAATGCGAACATGGGAAAAACGGGTTTTAAAAATTATAGGACACAGCATAGCTGTAATGCAACACATAAACTAGTATGGAAACACAACTCTTAAATCAAAAGACAGACGTTATGACATTATAGACATGATCAAGTGCTAACATTTATCTAATTAACATGGAATTCTCATCTTAATCGGTTAAAAAAGTTCAAAACAATTGTAAAATATAATTTGAAGTATCTGAAATAATTTTAAACCCTAGCACAAATACAAGTTATGACATGACATGGCTACTGTTTCAAAATGGGAGTGCTTGATACTATTGCAACAAAACACACGAAATTCATCAAAACAATACCAAACTGAAGCAATTACTCATTACTCATACCGTACATGCATGCATACATTTAAGGAGTGTTTGACAGAACTTCTTTGGCCTAATCTCATTACATAACTTATTTTAGTCTTCAAATACACATTTTAATAAGTTTTTTTTTTTTAAAAGCCAAGGTGAGTGCAAAGGCGCGAGTATAAAGGAAGACACATCCCGATTTTATTGACACCCCAACCCTAACAATCATAAGCAACGCCCCTCAATAAGTTATGATTCCTCAATAAGCTTGTTTAAATAATATATCCAAATAAGCACTAAATTAAGCTCTCCATCTCTCCATACAAGCACTTGATTACTCCCTCTAGAATATCATATTCATATTGAATAAGCGCTTAATTAAACTATTTAACCAAACACACCCATATTTTAGCAAAACAAAGGAATGTAAAGAGAGTAAAGCAAGGTAAAATAAAACAGGGGCAAAGAAAGAAACCTAAGCAATCTCATGAGCAATCCTCATGTTCTTAACAGTTCCTCATCAAACTTAAGCACTAAATTAATCTATCTAGAATATCATATTTACATCAAATAAACACTTATTTAAACTATTTAACCAAAGAAACCCTTATCAAGTGAAATAAAGTAAGTAAATAACAGCAAAGGTCAAAGAAAGAGACCTCAACCATCTCCTGAGCAACCTATATTATAATTTGGATCGGTTTCTTGGATATTAATTTGGATCAGTTTTTAGATATCCAAATATATATGTCTAAGAAAACTTTTTTGGCCTAATTTCATGTTACAACCTATATTATTCTTTCAATACTTATAAACAAAATAACGGACAATATGTCTATAAGTTGTTTCCAACTTATTTCAATAATATAATCCAAACAAGCACTAAATCAAACTCTCCATACAAGACATGGCAAACACTTAATTAATCTCTCTAGAATATCATATTCGTATTGAAAAATCTCTAATTAAACTATAGCCGTTGACGCCCTTGTCAAGTGAAATAAAAGAATATAAAGTAAGCTAAGAAGCACTAACATGGACACACCGGACACGGCCCTAAACATGTCGACACCAGTAATAATTTAAGAAAAAGAATCAATGTCGGACACCACCGACAAGTGTCACATACAACAATCTGAAATGTTACAATAAAGTAAGCAAAGCAAGGGCAAAGAAAGAGACCTCAACAATCTGATGAGCAATCCTCATATTCTTAGCAAGCTCTTCATGAAACTTAAGCCTAACCAACTCCTTTTTCCTCCAACTCTCATGAATCTTCTCCATAACCTCTTGTGTCAATCCAGCTTTAGGTACATTAACCCTCTCTCTCAAATGCATACCCTCTCTCCTCAACCTCCTCAACAATTCATCCTCAAGTGTCAATTCAGCTAAAGATGGTGCCTTTAATGTCCTCCTCTTAAACCCCTCTTCCTTAATTCCACCATCACCACTACCACTACCACTACCAATACTCCTCATTTCTCTCTCTTCCTCTCTCTTCCATGGAACCATCATTTTCTCATCTTCATCTTCCTCATCCAATAAAACATCAGGACGAACCCATTTTATCTTCAACAACTCACTTAACTTCTCATCACCAGTAACTTTCAATGCACTCAACTTAACTTCTTCTTCTTTAACTTTTTCTTCTTCTTCTTCTTCTTCTTCTACTAAACCTAAGTTTCTTAACCTAAAAACGATTCTTTCAACAGGATTTTTGGGTTTTTGAGGCTGTGGTTGAAAAGGGTCATCTTTGATAGGAGATTCAGTGACCCTTTTGGGAGAAGATGGATTTTTTGTGAGCCATGGCGGTGTTGGGTTGGGAGAAGACTGATGGGTTGTTTTGAGAGAAGAGAAAGTAGTGAGAGAAGGAAATGAAGGTTTTTTGGGATGCCAGAGAAAGTGATTATGAGAGAGAGTGAAAGAAGAGCGAGAGAGAGTGATGAGTGAGAATGGTGATGATGATGATGATGATGAATTATTACAAGTGGTGTTTGGGAATGACATGTTTTTGAGGATGTTTTTTTTGTTAGTGTTGTTGCATTTCGATGTTTTTAAGGTTTGGTTTTTGATGTTTTTAATGTTTGAAGAAAGTTGAAGAATTTGGAGAAGGGAACAGTTGGAGATGATGATGTGAAGTGGAAGAGAAAATGTTGGATAAGGTTTTTTTTTTTTTGGAGAGATTTTTGTTGTTTGGATTTTTCAAAAAGATAAAACAAAGTTTGGCTTTTTTATTTTTTATTTTGTGTTTCAATAATAGCGGTACAAAATTTCCACCGTCGATTTTACTTATCTGAGTCGAAGAAACTTGTGGGTACATAAATTGTGTTCTCCACTCCTCGAATTCTTTCTATACGCATGAGTCAAGAATCGAACCTCATCAAATGTTTAAGGGGTTCAAGTCTCTTACCACTTAGACCAATCTATTGTTGATAAAATTTGATTTTTTTTATTTATTGGTTAAATAAGATTTTTGTCTCTAGATATAGAAGGAATTTTGGTTTGAATTCTTAAAAATAAAATGAGATGTTTTAGTCATTTGAAAGAAAACAAATTTTTTGCACTTTTTTTTTGGTCTTTAATGCATAATTTATATTTACGATAAATTTTGGTTTGAATTCTTCAAAAATTCAAATTGTGTTTATCTATTATCACATTAATTTTTTCAAACTCGCAAAAAAATTATATCCAAAGGTAGTTTCTGAAAATTATGGTGATTCATCAGAATTTCGACAAATTCATTGTGATATCAAACATGCATTTAGTTTTTTTTTTTTTTGAGGAATCAAACATGCATTTAGTATCACATGAATTTGCCAAAATTACAATGACTAGGCGTGATTTCAACAAATCCACTGTAATACCAAAAATGCACTTACTTCTCGAATGAAAGTCGTGATGTGATTTGTAAGCTTGATTTAAATTTTTGCAAGTAAATCAGTATTTTGATCTACAAAATTGTAAATGGCAAGCTATTTAGTATAGCAAATTAATCACTTGAATTAAAGAATATTAATCCATTTCGTCCCTTCATCAAAACATTTCTTCAATAGACATCTAGAAAAACCAATCAAAGACTTACATATTAACTTCAATAGTCTCTTTCAGCCTCAAATACCTCATTTTGTGTTACAGGTCACATTTGTTATTTCGTTTTTTCTTTTTCAAATTTTGGTTCATGCTAGTAGAGGACATATTTAAAGTACATTGAGACTTTTTTGCATTTGCATATGCATAACTTTGTATTGTTTATAAACAAAAATATATACATGAAAAAGAGGGATAATGGTAGCTGATTCATCTAAGAGAAAGCATAATCCATTTCAACGTACAATAGTATCAAACCTTTTTTTTTCTTTCTATTTTACAATTGAAGTTCACACAAATCTGAAATCACAAAACATAACTTCCTGTGCAAGTGTAAAAACATTTGCTCCATCCTTTTGCTTATGCATCCTCCTACTAAAAAAGGAACTTCACTAGAGCAAAAAATCAAAGAAATAACCATGTACAAGCTATAAGTTGTGGTATAAGAAGACAGACTAGTATAAGAAACATGTACAAAATACGGCCACGACGGTCAAGAGTTTAATAGTTTTACACAGACAGTGTAAACAGGCTTTATATAGACATCTAATTATATTTGACCATTTTGTCACAGTTTAATCATGTTTTAAGAAACAATATTCGTGGAAAGATAGTGAAATATAATTTGATGCCTGTGTAAACCTATTTACATTGTCGATGCATAGTTATTAAACTCCAATTGTAACTATAAAAGGGTCAGTTAGTTGACACTTTCAGAATGTCTTCTGCTTAAGGAAGGAGAAGGAGAAGAATTAATGATCTCTTGGCCAAGTTCCTTTATTTTGCTGAGAAGAAGCATTTGTTCTGTCTCTAGCTGAGCTACATATCCTTCTTGTGTATCCTCTAGAGTTTCTAGCTCACTCAATGTTGTAGTGAGTCCTTCAAGATTTCCATCTTCGATTTGAGACCTAAACTTGATCATTATCTGTTTTATCTGGTAAATTTCAATATAACATGACGTGTTAGCATAACGGCACAACATGAAAATGATAGGAAAAAAAAAATACAAAATTGCTCTTTCGGTCATTCGAGATATTTTATTCTAACAGATAAGTTTTGATGGGATGAGATGATGCTGATGTAGAAACGAGTTGAAGACTAAGAATTTATGAATTCTGAAAAAAATTAATTAAAAAAATTAAACAAAAATTCAGATTTTAAACCGAATAACCAGTTGAACTTGCCACATCAGCAATGCCTAATCCGTGTCATACCAGTAACTTCCACGCAAAATAACTAGTTGGGAAAAGAAAAAGAAACTTAAAGGCTAATCTATTACAACAAAATAACTTACTGGACCGCAGGAGCAATTTTGCCTAAAAATAATGAAGATCACATATTAAAGTATGTGCATTGCTTTTGAGATAATCAACAATACATCATCCTTTGAACTGAATAACAACACAGAATATAAACAGAAGTATCTTCGGACATCAAGGAAAATCTTACCTGGGTAGGAATTTGGTGTAATTTACTCAAAGAAGGTTCAGAGTCTATACTTTGCCTCTTCTGCATTTCTGGAACTTTTCTAGTTATTTGAATGTGAATTTCACCCCTTTTAACACCTTGAAGAGGTATCCACTTATCAGCCATCTGGTTTGGAGGCAACCTTTGATATTCTACAACACATTCACCTATACTTGATGTTGGCAGTAATGCATTATGGTCCTTGACATAAAGCATCAGGGGACTTCCATCATCAGGGAACTCTAGGGTCTGGTTCCATTGAGGGGTTAGAGTTTTGTATATAACCTGCCAAATAATGCCACAGCTAGTATTAAGCCAGGTTATTAAACTTGAGAGTCTATGAAAACTCCTGGAATCTCCGTACACTTGACTCGTAAAGTCTTAATAATACAAAAATAATATTGAAAGCATCTATCATCTATCATAGTATCTAAACATGGTTTAATACCAACCTTTGTCCTTTTCTTGAAGTTTCCATAGTGTACCCTAACATATGGATCGCTTGTGCCTCTGAGATCGGCGGCAACAAGATCCCTCCCTTCAATCAGAACAAGTTCTATCCAACCATTTCCTGAGCCTGAACCCTGGTCATTATAAAAAAAGTGAATCATGTCAGAATCAACATTCAAGAAGTGAAAAATCCATAAGAAAGTAAAAGTGATAGGTGATATGCAAAAATATGATCTATCCTTTCACGTCATTTTTTCATGTTGTGACCAAAGCCCTATTTGGATTAGCTTATTTGAGCTTGTCTACAAGCGTAAGCACTTTGAGACTTTTGGAGAGCTTATTGAAACAGCTAATGACATGTCCATAAGTTGTTTTCAACTTATTTCCATAAGCTTTTCGGGATAGCTTATGAAAACAATTTGACTTCATTTTATCTCTTGTTATAGAAGTAGCTTATTCATAAGCAGTTATATGATAAGTGCTTATGTTATAAGCGTATAATAAGATGTTTATCCAAACAGGACCTAAATAAATAAAAGAATCAATAATTTCTGACTGAAGAAACACACCGTTGATCCTTCTTGGTCATCCACTTTTATGGCTTCTATTTTAAGCCTGATTTCTCCAGAACGCACTCTTTCAAGAGGAATCCATACATCCCTGACTGATCCATCAACCAGTCCTTCCAAATTTACTTGGGCACTACCAATATTTTCATCTCCGAAAAGTTCCTCAGTAAATACTTTTAGTTTTAAGTATTCACCGCCACCAACCTCATCAAATTCAATCGTCTGATTCCAAACAGGATTTGGAGTATGAGAAGTCTTTGTTTTCTGCATAACCTGAAAAGATTATGAAGAACAGAATCAGATAAAGCAGACATTTGTACAATGAAGAGTGACATAAACACAGTGTTACTTACCTTTCCATATTGCAATTTAATGTAGGGATCAAATTTTCCAGATTTTTCTTTTGCAGCAGCAAGATCCTTTCCTTCTACAACAGTTATTTTAAGTTTCTTTCCAGTTCTTAACTGAATATTTGATGATCCGTTAAGTGACTGCTGAGAGTTGTTCCGAAGATTGTTCAAGCTATGTGTTCCGTCAGAAAATTGCCACTCTTTCACTACAATGCTCACCTTCAACTATAATATGAAGAGAAAAGGTAAAATGAATGAGTGCCTGATTCCATACCAATTTTATCTTCACTCACAGGTAAAATATTGTACCTAAAAAAGTAGTTAAATTTTGCAAGAGCAAAGAATGATTTTGATAGAATAAAATCAATATAACATAATGTTACTGCAGTTACATGCAATACATCGGAAAGACTATCGCGATCCATGTTTAGGGTATGTTTGGACAGAGGATTCTGGAGGGGGGGACTTATTTTTATTTTCTAAATTAAGGAAGCTATAAAATGTTGCTAAAAATGATTTTTGATTGAACTGTTATTTGATCATCTATCATGTCTTTTTCTCTTTTCTTTTTTTTTTGACAACTTTTTAAAATCTCAAATATATACCAAAATATAGAGCTAGCCCTTCAAAACCTGATCGAAACATTCCCTAAGACAGGAGAAGGACCTCGTTAATTTTATCGAGAAACAAATTATGAAGTAAGTTAAGCCAAGTGTCACTATCAAATGTATAAAGCAAGAGGGAAAAGGAGAATTACTTATTAGATAATCATAAAATATTGTACCTCTCCAGAGTTAGCACCCTCAAATGGGACAACCATTTCAATTTCATCTCCACAAAATTGTGCTTGCTTTGCTATAACCCCGGAATCTGGTCCTACAGCCCACATTATTGTTGAGTCATCTTCAACATGCCTCAGCTGCACAAAGACATCAACATTAACTTATCATAGTATAAATACATGGTTTCCTCGCTGAAAATAAAATCTGGAAAGAAATTTCTGAATGAAGATAGTGTTGTAAAATAGCGGCTATAATAGCTCTATAACACTATAGCATAACGGAATCTGAACAAAACACTATGTTTCACGATATGCTATTTAGTACAAAGTGTTCTCAAATACCATCTATAGTGCAATGCTATATCACTGCAGCGTAGAGGAATTTGAACAAACAGCTATTTTCTGCAATTTGCGATTCACAACACTGAATTAAAGACGGTATTTATTACTAATTGATATCCTTTGTTGCTAGCTCAAAAGTAGAATATCAAAAGGAAGTACCTTGATTTCACAACTTCCTAGATAGTCACACTTCACATTGTTGGGAATACACTCGTAAAGATTGAAACGAAGTGTTCCTGTATTGTCATGCAAAACCATATTAAATGGCGCATCCCATCTAGGAGTTGAACCTAGTCTGACATCTGTTCTCCTCGTTAATTCCTCAATTTCTACCTCTACAAATGTATGCAGGTCCTTGTCGTCAGAAACGTCTTCCGAAGAACCATTGGTTGATCCACTTTGTTGCCTCCTAGATGCCTTGAAGGAACTCCCAGAAAGTTTATTTGCTGAAATCACTCTAACATATATGATCCCTCCAACCGCCTTTTTTCTTAAATCTACAGCAGGCAAAGTGAAACATCGTCGTCGAGGCTCCACCATGGTTTTAACCAAAGTGTCCGTGAAAAGTTTTTCCTGCATAGCAGAAAAAGTAGAAAGTTAACAACAAAAAAGAAATAAAATATTTAAAAGTTAGCAGAAATTTGCCAAGACAATGAACTTATAAGGCTAAAACATCTAATTGATATTTGCATACATAAACAACTGTTCCTAACTCGATAAATGAAATTATCCATTGAATCATTACAATCAGCTTCAACATTTGCAATGCACAATGATTTCTAAAGTTGCAGCTGAACAAGTGTAGTAGTATATATGTGTATAAAACTCCATAAGTAAAAGAATTAGGTAGTTTAGGAGACTCAACATATTACACGTGATTTGTTACTACAAATATAGTATTAAGCTTAGTCAAAACGCACCAGCCAAGAAGAAACACCAGGCCACTCGGTAGCTGGAAGTGACTGACTCCCACCGCTTCCAAAGGCAACTCCAACTCTCACCTCAGGAGCTGATACAAACGAATATAAAAGTGCTCTCCCATCTAGAATCGGTGTAAAAATAAGCTGCAAAATGAATATGAAGACAGTTATATAGCTTTTCTGTTAGAAGAACAACAATGGAAAGAATGAATATTGCTCTACATACATCTCCCTTGATATGAAGACTGTTAATAACGATTCGTGCAGTTCCCATCAGTGGCTTCGCAAGCTTAGCAAGCAGCAAAATGCTCATTTCATGGGTGTCCCAATCAAAACCAAGTTGCATGACTCGCTGTAAAATACAAAACAGGATGCTTTAACAAAATATAATATCTTGTAATATATCAATTCTTAATTTCCATACCAATATCACTAAGTATAGATTACATGAAGAAGAAGAATATATTTGTAATTAAACATCTAAAAATTATATTTAATAGTGATATTTGAAATGTGAAGAGAACTAATACCTGATCGCCGATAGTTGACCATCGCATCCCTTGTAAAGCCAAGCTAGGAGGGCATGATCCTAGTGAAAACTCTTGCAGCTCAACTCGTTCCTAAACAAAAGGATTGCTCTAGTTCAGTACATGTCAACCAAACATTTCACCATCTATGAAATGTTTGAATTCAAACTGTTCTGGAATACTAATTAAAACTGTCATAGAGACGCAAAAAGAGTTTTACTTACAAGAAATCTTGGTTTCCGAAGCTTTAAACGTGCCTAGAGACGCAAAAAGAGAAGAAAAATTAGTTCATGTCTGAAAGTATACTGAATAGAATGTGGCATCGGTATCAAGTCTTCCGATTCACAGTTCAAAACTCGACTCATCAAAAGATTTGATTCACAATTCAGAAAGTAAGTCTTCAGATTCAGGATTTGATAACCATGACTCCAACCATAATAATTAAAAGCTAATATGCAATTTCCGTGTTGTTTGATGAATGAAAAAGAAAAGTAAAAACTACAACAAGTAAAAGCTAGGGGAAATGCAGTGAAATTTCACCTCAACTATAGCTGATAACCTTGATGAAAGCTTGGGGTTAAAATAGTTGGGCCAGATTTCTGTCAACAGTTTATTGAGCCATTCACAGTGCTCCAATGGTGTGATGGGCTATATAACAAGAAATTGAAGTCAACTTCGTATAAAGAACATTGGTAATGTCATAGGAAGAATAGGTTGAGAAGATACCGAGTTATTCAATATGATTCGTTTCCATTTCTTATCCAAGTCCTCTACAAGTAGTTTGCGTTGGTATCTCCCATACTGAAAATTAAACAACAGCATCTCACATTAACTCCTTATATATAGCACCAACATTTCAAATCAAAGGTGTGTCGGGATTCGACATTGACACGTGTGGTTACATTCAATCACTTCCATGTTCTTAAATTATTACCCGTGTCTGTGCTTCGTTATATGGACATAAAGAAGACAATTTCATTACACTGAATTTGAAGTTAACTGAACATATATATCAAAACTCCAAAGGGTGTACATAAGAATAGGAATCTCAAGCTCAAATACCACAAAACAACCACTGTCTTAGTTTTTTTTCGCCTTCAATTAAACACTCATTTCTCCAATTGATAAATAAGAGTTCCAAAATCAGGTCACTACAATTGATAAAGAACAACATCTACAAGGTAATTAAAATTTTATGCTAACAAATTACATATACAATGGAAATAAGTATAAATCCAATTTGGTCACTGAAATTGCAAGACTAGATCAACATAGTCAAAATGTTAGTCAAGTTTCAAATGCATCTCATCATTACCAACTTAATGTCATTATTGTTCCTACAATTTCAACCGATCGACGAATCTGATTTAACATTTTGGAATTTCATGAATCATTTTGCAATAATGTCAATATAGGATATTGATCCAGCCCTACAATTTCAGTGACCAAGTTGAGTATTTCCTCAAAGAAAAGAAATTTCATGAAATTACCCCAATTTAACAAAAATCCAAAAACAATGAATGCATTTTAACTTAAAACTAAATTGACCAACCAAGATAATTCTCACATAATTAAATATATTTAGATAAATACAACACAACAATGATTGATCAACAGAGTAAGGTCAAAAAAAGAGAACCTGTATAGTAGCCCAAACAGCAAGTGCAAGAGGAACCCAAGTGGAAAAAGAAAAAACCCATTTTTCAACAGCACAAGCAATCAAAATAACTGGAATGAAAAATGGAATCTTCGGCTTCTCCTGCAAAACATAGTTGAAGAAATCCACAGCAACTTCTTCAATATTCTCAATTGAAAATACCCTTTTCTTTCTACTCATTTTTATGCTTTTCTTGCACCAAAATCAAACCAAAAAACAAAAATAAAAATTTAAACTTTTTCTTGTTTTTGAAGTTTTGATCAAAGACCAAGGTCAATTACTCAAAAGGGTAATGCTAATTTTCATTGAAAATGGTTTTGGAGTTGACAAATTTTGAAGGGTTGTTACTTGAAATTTGGAAAAGTTATAGAGAGAGAGAGAGAGATGAAAAGTCAGCAGAGACAAATGGGTAAGAAAAAAATGAATAAATTTCCTTAATTGATGCAAACATTTGTTGTTGTCTGAAATTGAACAAAAACAAACAGTTGAATTGAAAAGTGGTAACAAAATTTCTTGTCTCTTTCCTCACTATTGTGTTTGTTGTAGGTGTCTTTTTCATATAAATATTCATGTCTCTAAACCAACTTAATGAGTAGATCTATCTTGATATTTTTTTTAAAGTTTGGTTCGCAATTTTCTCGCAGTCCAATTTATTTCTGACAAAAAATGATATAAAAATGAAAATAGTTTTCTTTCTCCATATAAACTAGTTTATAACGTATTATAAGAGATTGGCTAATTTGTATGTGTTATGAAAACGTTTCAGGGTAATTTAAGTTTACTTTTTGTTGATGAATGATTTGATTCATGAAAAAATTGTAAGAGATCGAATTCACGCGATCTTGAAATTTATTTGGTTGTATTTTATATAAGAGTAATTCTCACAATTTTCTCGTGACCTAATTAAGTTTATATGATAATATATTAATGTCAAATTAGTCATTGACATTTTTATACAAAGGATCAATTAGTCTTTAATTCATCATAACAGATAGATTAATTTGTTCTCAATATGAAAATATCAGAGCTAGGTTGGGTATTACTTTTTGTCAACAATAAATTAGGTTTAAGAATATCGTAAGACATTGAAATGAGTCTTCATAATTTGTTATAGTTTAGTTTTTTTTATTGTTATTATAGTTTAAAGTTATTGCAATAGATATGTAGAGGTCATCTTTATTTCTTACAATAAATTGACATCACTGTTACTACAGTTTTTATGTATAAATATTCGATTAATATCCCTAATTTTAAAAATGTGTGTGTGTGT
>Ga0228710_1004791_pt1 | contig 21289 bp, 20 predicted proteins | sample MedpolnodulmetaG_FD_177995 | JGI IMG/M metagenome (GOLD analysis project Ga0228710, IMG submission 177995) | Root nodule microbial communities from Medicago polymorpha collected in Santa Monica, California, United States - pink nodules | ecosystem: Host-associated > Plants > Roots > Nodule... | reverse complement strand
TTTTAGTTATTAAAAAAAAAAAAAACATAGGCAAACCTGGAGCTTTTCTATGGTTTGGGTGCAACATTTCCTTGCATTTGTATATAAGATTTTTTATTTAATATTAAATAAAGAATCACATTAGACTCAGACTAACTCAACTACTGTTTGTTTTATCCATTCACATAACAAATTGGAAAACTCAGTTAGAGAAAATCAAACTCGACCCATCGAACAAGCAGTTTAATGCGCACTTCAGGTTTCACGTGATCATCGTTTTTCTGTGGACAAATCTAACACTAAATTTCCTGTCTTTACGTAGGAAGATTTCTCAACGGTAGAAAAAAAAGATACAACTAGACAAACAAAGATGATAAAGACATGTCGCAAGTCCAGACATATACCCGTAGACGAGACTACAGTATTTCAAAACATAGAGCCGTAGACGGTAGATCATACCATGTTAAAGGACATAATAAAAGTTTAGTATGTGGTCCATTGTAGTCGAGTACCTACAAATTGTCCAAAACCAATAACCACCAATGATGCCCTTTAAAAATATAAACTCAAGATCCTGGTCATCCTTAGACGGTGATCTAATCCTAAGAATTTTCCACAAAGTGGTGATGACAGATATAACTCGTACAAAACTTTCCTTCTTCCAACTTGATCCAATCCATTCGTTCGTAGAGCTATTTACTCGATCGCAGACATTAACAGAGTAAGACATAGTCAATTTTGAATGAACTCACTGTAACCCTCTTTCAGATATCAAATACTATTTGAGTTTTGAAGTACATATATCTATTCTTGTTTATGCAAAACACTCAAAAGCTCACTTTCTTATATGTTACAACAAGAGGACCGTGGATTTCTACTTGCGAGGGTTTGACGTAATGTAAGTTATTGCTGGAATTTCAAACGATTTAAGTGCTCGTCTACCATGAATCTACCATGAACAAAATATAAGTGGTCCACCCGCCCCAATATGAATATATAAACCTCCAAACATGTTTTTCGTTCAATTGTCGGAGCAATTATAGTTTGATTCAATTGATAAAGTTATCAATGGAATACATGAACATCCTCCAAACATCGGAAAATAGACAGTTTTGAAATGCCCCGTGTGTGTTTGTTAGATGCATGCAACATAATTGTAAAGTTATCTTTCGATCATTGAGGAGCAATTATAGTTCAATTCAATTGATTCGAGAGAGGAAAAAATCACAACAATAACTAGTCCTCTCAATTCTAGCTATTGCAATGTCAAGAATTGTATCAATCCTATTATAAATTCCCGCTTCAATCCCTTCCCTCCAATCCCTAGGCAAGAGGGGAAAACAATAACTCAAACAAGTAAATAGCTCAGTACCTTATCGCATATACAACACAATAGCACCCTACAACCATCGAAAAATAAAACTAACTCTGATATTATTCCCACTCAATTGTTGAAGGAGGCTTTGACGTAATATCTTGCACAACACGATTCACACCACGGACACCATTACAGATTTTGCGTGAAACATCATCAAGGAACTTATGCTCAAAGTAGTACCTGAAGTTCAATTCAAATTACAGTTACTTCAAAGTGCTATTAAAGATGATGAGCAACTGTATTTGAAATTTTAAAGGTTAAATGTAAAAAGCCAATTATTAAAATGAACAAGCATCAAAGGTGCAACGTCAATAGCCTGAAGCTGATATATTTTCAAGGAGCATAACGACCCTAGTATCTAATTAGGCTCATATTTGAACTTCATGAAATGATAATGTGACTTAGAAACAAAGTTTACTCTGAAATATTTCAGAGTTTTTGTGCAAGTATTTTAGCTGTTAAAAAGAAAAAAATTAAGGCTTAGAAATACAATTTACTCTGAAATATTTCAGAGTTTTTGTGCAAGTATTTTAGATGTTAAAAAGAAAAAAATTAAGGTACATTTTAGCTTTTAGGACTTGGGGAGATGTACAAGTTCTAATGCTCTCTCAGACAAGCATCATGTACTGAAACCTTCCCCTGTATCCATTATATATGCAACAGCAACAATATCAAAACGCAAAATATCCTGTGTAATTTAATGGGAATTGCAACGCATGCTTCCCAAAATAAATTTTGTTCTATCAAATAGTTTGCTAAAGGCACATTTAACCTCCTAATGGTAATTTGGTACCATTTAAATAAGAAATAAGAAAACAAAACAAAGTTAAGCAGAAGTAGCATAGCCAAAAGAGTTATCCAGCATCATAGCCATATGCATACTTCAGTTGAAATCTTACCAGTCTGCTGTCATTCCATCTTGACTTGTCACGGCTCTGAGTGCAACAACATGGGAGTGTGTTCTTTGATCACCTTGAACTCCAACAGATCTTACTGGTAAGAAAACTGCAAAGGCTTGCCATATTACGTCATAAAGGCCAGCATCTTTGATTGACTGAATGAAAATTTCATCAACCTGAGAAAAGAAAAATTGAATCAAAATATTGACGGTACAAATCAAAATCAACAGTGTAGACAAACACAAGCACAAAAGTTCCATGTACCTGTCGGAGAACATCTAAGGCATTTCCTTCAGTCACGTCACCCAATACTCTAACTGCAAGACCAGGCCCAGGGAAGGGATGACGTTTTAGAAATCCCTCAGGGACATCCATGATCCTCCCTAATTGACGTACCTTTATACAAGGAAATGAAAATAACAAAAAAAATCAATGCATAACATCACAGACACAGACAGAAACAAACAATCCAATTCTGAGCACAAGCAAACAATTCAATAGATCAAAAGTAAAACCTCATCCTTGAAAAGTAGTTTAAGTGGCTCAATGAGTTTCAATTTCATATCTTTTGGAAGACCGCCAACATTATGATGGCTCTTGATGGTATGGGAATGGGTTTTCCCACTTCCAGGTGGTGGGCATGATTCAATCACATCAGGATACAAGGTTCCCTGAACCAAGTAAGAAGGTCTGCTTCCAAGCTCCTTTTCTAGCTTCTGAGCAAAAGCATCAAAGATACAGATAAACTCTTTACCGATAATTTTCCTCTTTACTTCAGGATCTGTCACACCTTTTAGCTTTGTAAGAAATTGATCTGCAGCATCAACACACTCAACCGGTAAATGAAGATCCTTTTTAAAGGTTTCCATCACACGCTCCTGCTCCTTATACCTATAGACACAACAACAATCAAAACAAAAACAAAAAAACTTCCATTTGTAATCCAATATCTTTACAATGAATAAACCAGACTAGTGGTAACCTGAGCAAGCCATTGTCAACAAAAACACAATGAAGCCTATCCCCAATGGCTTTATGAACTATGGTAGCAGCAACAGTGGAATCAACACCACCAGATAAGGCACAAATGACATGTTCGTCAGGCCCCACTGTATTATTAATCACTTTGATTTCTTCCTCCAACACATCCTCCATCTTCCACCCCGCTGAAATCCCACAAACATCAAATAGAAAATGCTTCAGTGTTTCCATTCCTTCCGGCGTATGAGTCACCTTCCAAAAAGAGAACAAATAACAATCAATTTAATTCATACTCATCTCAGACTAAATATTTCTTACACTACCAATCAATGAGATAGTTTCGTTGGAAACATTTGACTTTAATCTTAAACTACTTCTGAAGTCAATCACATAGTTGACATGCAAAATTATCAAAATGAAACACACAGACAAAAGCAAGTTCAATTGCAATATAAGATTGAGAAATTAGACATTGGTTTTAACTATGTGGAGTATAGTATACCTCAGGGTGATACTGAAGGCCGTAGAATTTGGCAGAGGGATTTTCTATAGCGGCAACAGCACCTTGTTGACTCCGTGCCACGACATTGAAACCAGAAGGAAGAGTAACAGCTTCATCACCATGACTCATCCAAACAATCTGATTATGTCCAACTTTCTGAGCAGGGAAAAGAGCAGAGGCATTTTGGACCTTAATTTCCATACGGCCATACTCCTGCGTGTTTCCGACACGGACTTCACCGCCGAGACGGCTAACAAGAAGCTGAAGACCGTAGCAGATACCGAGAACAGGGACGGCATTGGACTGAGCCCATTGAAGAAAGCCGTCGGGGAAGGAGGGGGAATCGGGAGTGTGAACGGAGTGGGGACCACCGGAGAGAATGACGAGGGAGGGGTTGAGTTCGGTGATGGATCGAAGAGAGGAAGTGCCGTTGAGGCAGAGAGAGAAAACGGAGAGGCTTCGGATACGACGAGTGATGAGGTGAGTGTATTGGGAACCGAAGTCGAGGATGAGAACTAGCTCTGATTTTACTTGTTTTGGATCTATTGCCATGGCTGCGCTGCTGCAAGATTTCTAGGGTTTATGTTGTTGTTGGCTGCTGTAATCTCTTGCTAGCAGTAGGGTTTATGCAAATGCAGCCGTAGTAGTGAGTGAGATGTGAAACACCATAAATAAATAGTCATTTTAAGCCTATTTTATATGAGATTAATCTTTTACACTCCAATAACGTAACACATTTTTATTTTTTTTTATTAAGAAGAAATGATAGATAAAAACCAAACTACAATTTCAGGCCAGCAACTTCAATAACATCGTTCACAAGGAAATGATACATTTGAAGAGGGCAAAAAATTCAACACTTTGGAGCATTTATAGAAGAAACATCATGCTTAACTAGTCAATCTGCACACTTGTTGCCTTGACAGAGAATATGATGAAAATTAACAATCAAATATCAATGTTGTAGTTGGACAATCTGACGAATTAAAGGAGCATGAGGATGATGAGGTTGGACATTTGACATGATTAAATCAAGAGTCATCATATAATCTGATCCAAGAATAATGTTCTTGTGGTCTGCATCATAAACAATATGAGCCATGAAAAATGACGTACAATTCGACCGCCAAGCAAGAAGTAATACTGCAAAAACCAACAAAACCCAACAAACAATTGTCATTATTGTCACTCTCATCCTGAATTTTATCTTTTAAGAAAAAATCATAAATCTTATTCATTTCTAATAAGAAAATTGATTGGATATATGTTACTGTCTACAAATTAAAATCATTTTTTTAACCACAAAAATTAAATCCATATTTCAAAGAATAGCAAATAAATGTGGATACCTCATATATAAATCGAATTTTAAATATTAGTCCCCTACGCAGTGATTTATTTGTGAGAGTTCAGTACGTAAATCTCCTAGTTGTTTTTTTTTTCTTTTCCATATTTTTGTGTGACTAAGTACATTTTTTTTAACAACAAAACTGTAAATTTAATCTAGCATTTGCAAATTTGTAACAGCTGAACGTCAACCCGCACGTAAGCAACCAAAGGTATGAATTGTGCCTTCAATAAAAGGTATAATAATGGGTATGAGCATGCCATATTGACAAGGTATGACTCATGTCTAACGTCTTGAAATAAATTTATAATAGGAAATTGTTTTTATAATTCAATGACTTAATATGTGCCCAGTGCCCTGACTTATACGCCACCCCTTAAATCTTTAATTATTTTTAAATTTTTCAATGACTTTTTTCGTTTAAAAAAATTCAATGACTTTTGAAGAGGGGCAAAATAGGAACTTCAAAAGGCACGTGAGAAGTATAAGGGGTGACGTGCTGACGTGTTGACAAGAGAATTTCACTTGAGCAGCATTTCAAAAAATGGAAGAAAAAAAATGCTATAATTAAGTTCATGTGAAAATGTCTATTAAAAAATTTATATACATTGCAATCTATCATATGATATAAACTAGTGATTTCACATTGGTTTTCTAAAATGTACTATGTAATTCTATTTTCTTTATAAGACTCTTTTAACCTTCTCATATCTATTAAAAAAAATTGAAAGTGAAATTAATGTGTTTAATTTATGTATGATACAAAATTAGTCTTTGTGTATATTTGATTTTTCATATCCTAGTTAAGTTTTTTTTTTACAAACATATCCTAGTTAAGTTAATAATATTGATTAATGTTCTATAAACAATAAATACGTCTAAAAATTAAGGAGTTCTATGGAACTAGGTCTCTAATTTATGGGGGCATCAAATATTTGTAGGGATAAGAGTAAAATTGTTGGGATGCAAGATAAAAAAAAAAATAACGCTTTTACTTAGGACAAAATTTATCACTAAATGTCATTTTTTTCGTAGGTAAATGTTTGCTTATCTGTAGATAAAAGTCATGTTGAATTTTTTTAAAAAAAATTTAACGAAAATTGTCAAGATTACAATTGTGCCTCTAAATTGTGGGAAACAGCCTCTATAGACAAATGTTTTAAAAATATCTTACGATTAGATAAAGAGGGAGCACCACATTCATCACTCTAAATTATAGAATATGTTTAATGCTTGAAATGAACAGTTTTTTTTTTTTTTTTAAATAAATTATAGAATATGTTTAATGCGTGAAATGAACAGTTTTTTATTTTATTTTAAATAATTTGTAAAATGAACAATTATTTCTATGTGATTATGAAATGAGTATTAAATGTAGCTAGAAATAAAACAAGACATTCTATTTCTATCTTCCATGGAACCTAAGACAAATGGCTTAATGGCCATGCGACCACCATGAGCAACTACCCGACGGTGATCAAATTTATGATTTAGACATATAAATTCATTGCAATGTATCATTTCTATGATATATTCATCTCAGACACGATTTCCAAAACCAGTGTTTCCAAAACATATTTCTCCACCTCCATTGCAATTTCTTCTGCATCATGGATATTCATCCATGATTCACGTCTGGTCAAGTCCCTTTCAACAAGCTGTTGTAATGTTATTGGTGATGGATGATGGAAAAAGTGAAGGTTAACAAGTTCATTAATCTGTCTAACCAAAACTTTCTTCACAACACATGCTTGGAAATTTGGATTTCTTGATGAAAAATGGAGTGAAAAACCCCTATTCTTGTATAACTCCATGAAACATTCGATGATATACTCATGCAAGATGGTACTGTCAAAAAGTTGGTCAGTCAATCCATTCACTTCATCAAAAGTGGATGAAGAATCCATCAATAAGTTTGATAAATGGCTCTTCATAGGTTCATCACATTTCAAGCTGAAAGTCTGCAGAACTTCACTTATGATATCTTTTGACTTGTTCATTGGATCCAAAGAGGATGTTATAAGGTCTTCAAGATGGTTCTCTTCAAATCTATCATAATCAACTTGTTCTAGTGACCCATCTGTTCCTGCAAGAAAACATATATATTGTATATAATTTCTCTCTTTTGTGTATTGTAACAAAATTTGATAAGCCTTTCAGACCATGCTAAAGAATTGATCAATACATAGATGATAAATGAGGCAAATATTTATGAATGTTTATGATCAGAGAAAGTTGAAAAAACTAGTTATATAGAGCATACCTCTAGAAATATCATAATGTGCATGCAAATTGTCGGCAGAAAGACTCTTATTGACACTAATATCTGCAGCACCAAAAACTTGCAACTCATTACTAAAAGTGGCCACAGGCAAATCTTTGATTTTTTGATCTGAAGAACTACTGTAAGAGCAACTTTCCCCATCTCTATGAAGTGCTTTGAGGAGCATTTGATGCTTTTTATGAGATAAAACTTTCACACCTTGGTCCTTCACGGTCAATTTATTTTGCTCAGAAGCAACTTCTTCCTGTCTCATACTTGACTCAGAATCCTTCAACTTGAAAACCTTCAAACTTTTTTCACTACTAACATGGACATTAATTGGTGAATTTCTTTCAGAAGTGTCCAACTTTTTTACATTTTTACCATCTTCCAAGTCCTGCGAACTGCAGGGAAATTTACTTGGTGCTGAATCAGCTGTCCTGCACTGCTGTTCTTTTCTCTTTACTTTCATGACATGTCTCAACTTTCTCTTTATTTCACCAAATGCAAAATTTGAAGGCTTAATATTTTGAGCATTGCCAGAGCTAGTGTCAGCAAAATATTTCACATTATTTGTATCAGGCTTCAAAACTACTACTTTTTTAGAGGACTGAGACTCACAGTTTGAACTCGAATTAATCCTATCAAAACTACTACTGTTTTGAGCTTTATTCAATCTTATTACTCCATTTTGTTCTGCTTTCACTTGAGTTTTCTGTATGTCATGAACTTGTTTTACCAACAGAGAGTTAGGATCTTGCAAAAGTTTTGTGAAAAGTTCCTTGTTCGAATATAAAACCTGTACAGCATCCAAAAATTGATTAGGCTGACAATCTGCACCATCTTTGCCTTGAGAGTTTTTGTTGAAAAATCTCTGATTAACAATCATTTTTGTTACTTCATTTTCCAAATCTGCTATCCGATCATTCTCCACACATATACTCTTACAACTGTAACCTTTTCTTCTTCTTCTGGAACATACCTGTAGTCAAAATTCTTCCATCAATGCTATGCTACTAAATCATTCATGTAATGGGGTTAGGGGTGGATGCAACACCATTTTCGCTGCGTCTTGCCAGCTATACATGACAATTTAAAAACTTACGTCACATACTTCTAGTTTATGTGCAAGAATTATTTCTCATGAAACTAGTTGATAGCAAAGGTTTAAAATTTCGGTCATAGTAACTGTTGCGGACTTGTGGTCAAATGTGCCCGAGGCGGCCTCAATCATGGTCGTGCTGTGGTTATGACAACATAAAACTCGACATGACGTGGACCACACCGTGGTCGCAGACCTTGGTCACTAGATCATCAAAACAACAGTGACCTTGGTTGCGTTGCGGTTATGGTTAATGGCTTACTATTATTAGTGTTCATATTTGTAATATTACTTCAGTAATAAAAGTTTCCGAATGATTCTATAAGATATAAAGATGCAAGACTTTCTATGTGACCCAAGATTAGAACTTAAGCCATCTATTTAAATAAAATCAATTTACCTCAAAGTCTTTCCCCTCTCTAGATATTTATTAATAGAAAGACAAAATCTACTAACAACTCCAATGCACTATTTCTAAGTTCTTACAAATTCTCATTGTAAAGTAACTTAGAAAAATATTACCAAAACCACTAGTCTGAGGCTTTAAAAAGGGTTTAAACATCATACATGCTGTGATTTCAGGAATTAGACTCTTAACAGCATGAGCTCCTTTTACAATAGCTACTACAAAAATACATGTATGTTTGATGAGAAGATTCAGAACTTACATCAACATCAGGGTACTTTTCATCAACTGTGCTAAGCACATCTGAACTAATTCTGGATTTCCCATTTCCTGCAGCTTGGAAAAAATCACCAGTTCCAAATTTAAGATGAGTATAATATAATTGAATCCCATAAAATCAAAATTTGATTCAATACGTAACAGCTTCAAATGATATTTATGGTTACTAGCATACATTTTAGACTTTTAGTGCATACAATGTGTATCTAAGAAATCCATAAATTCTATTACAATCCTTTTAAGCTAAAATTCAAACGCTTACTATTGGAAACCGATCTTCCGTCCGAATGAGCTTCACGAAGATTAAAGATTCCAAACATTCGCCATTCACATTTTTGGTTAACCAGAGGAGGAGATCTTCTCTCCATGATTGAAGAAAACTGTTTTTTAGGATGTTTTAGTTTTAGCCAATATTAAGAACCATGCCACAAGCCCACAATGGGAAAATCAGAAAAATCTGTGCAAGCACAAAAGTGAGAAAAAGTTAATAAATCATTATCATAAATGAGAAATAAAGAATCACGTTCAGCTTTAGAATGTCATCCACACAATATGATTGTGAAATATATGAGGATATAAAGTACTAGTACAGTAGTACTACTAGTTGACAATCAACTTCAAACCCCACATAAAAGTTTCCCTGTTGACCCATGAAAAGGTTAAAAAAAAATAACCACACGTGAAAAGATCATAACCAATTTAAGAGTTTGATTTTATAATAAATTGAATGATTGTGATTATGATCACATCTTCTAAAATCAACGACAGAATGGAAATGAATCCGCCTTGTCTGCAAAATGCCAACACGTACTCACTGCATTGTTAATGGGATTGTAATTGTAATAACAAATTAATTGTGTGTTAGTGCATGAATTGATGATGCAGAATTGAAGTGGTTAGTGTGAGTGTAAATAAATAATCACTGGGATTTGGATTGGGACAGTTAACAATATGACAAAGACAGGTAAATTGTAAATTATATAAACAATAATATCAAGTAGTTGAGGAAAGCTGGCTTTGAACTGAAGCCAACGTACATGAGCTTCCTTTGCTTTCTCTTAACTCTACAACCACTTCCTTGTTATTAAACCAAAACATACGAAACATTTTCGTTTTAAGTTTAAGGGAATCTTCGATCTTCTTGAAACCTGTTGTCAGGGGTCCGTGATTGTTTAAATTTGAGGTCTAACTCATTACTCATCCTTATAAAACTGGTTTGTGTTTGAGAGGTGAGGAGTGCATCCTATTTATAAACTGTCATCAAGAGTCTCATATATTCGACGTGAGACTTGAGTTTTTCCCAATACACCGCCTCACGTCCAGTAATAATTTGGTTGATAATACCTAGATCATCCACAATGATAGTCCACTAATAAAGACTTATTAAATGGACATCACATATACAAGTCACTTATTTATGATTTTTTAATAAAAATACTTATTAAAGGCTAACTTTACACTAATAAAAGTACTTATTAAGGGCTAACTTTACACTAATAATGATTTCAATGAAAAGTACGTTTCACTAACTTTACATCATTAAACAAAAATAATTTATTACTTCTTTTGCAAATGGGACCAAGTAGTGCATATTTTATTACTTTTTAGGACGCAGGAGAGAGAGGATCCTTGTAAAGTTGTCTTTTGCTTAATATGAAATTATTTTTTCTTCTTCCCATGAGAATCTTTAACGGGGAGCGATCGTTTTTAAATAAGGACCTCATCAAATATGCTTTTAGGGTGTTCAAATTTAAATCAATCTAAAAACATTCGCACGAAATCGGATGTTTTTGGATGCTTTCGTAAGTCGTAGTACACATTTAACTGTAACTAACGTGAATGCCATTTTTTTAATTTGGCTTAATAGCAGTTTTCGCCTCCTAACTTTCATGAAGTTGTGATTTTGGCCCCCTAAGAAAAAAAAACTACAAAATTGTCCCCTAAGTTTTGCAACTGTAGCAGTTTTGGCCCCCAATACCAAAAAATAAAGATAAAAAATAACATGTGGCACCTCACTTGGGGTGTCAGATCAGCGTAGACCGAGTCAAAATTGGTCTTGGGTGCCAAAATTGCCACAGGTGCAAAACTTAGGGGGCGGATTTGTAGTTTTTTTTTCTTAGGGGGCCAAAATCGCAACTTTGGAAAAGTTAGGGAGCTAAAACTACTATTAAGCCTTTTAATTTCTACGGATGTTTAACGCAATACGTACACATCTATTCTCACCTGAATTTTAAGGGAATTACTTTTCCCACCCTATGGCCTTCTCTCGCGTCCTGTAAATTTTCCAAAAATGCCCTTGTGCAATCCGGATTCATGTTTGCTATTTCGGATTTTATAATCCGGACAATTCTTATGTACAATCAGCCATCAGACTCTCTCACATTTCAACAGTTTTGAGTTTTGCTTTCAAAAACAACAAAAAAACTAAGTAAAAAATGCCAAAACCTGTTAAATAAAATCATAAAAATATAAAAATAGCACCAAAAAATTCTAAAAATCAAATAAAACTAATGCAAATTTTTTCGGATTTTTCTGAGAATATGAAAAATGGGTTTAAACGATGGAATTTTGGATTTTGAGGGGCGGAGTCCCGTAAGAAGTTCCTTCTACGAGGTCATGGTCCTTGAATTTTTTCTGATTTTCTGAGGAAGTTTCGGAGTAATCCGATCAAGTAGCCCGAAAACCCGATTTTTGATTATGAATAGGTAACAATGACCCAAAACAGAAGGATGAGAGAGTTAGGAAGATTAATATTGTCCCTAAAATGACTATCCATGTTACAAACATGTTTAGAATTTGTGCTGATATAATTCAGATTATATAACCCGAATTGTTTTACCTTGAAAAAGGGTGTTTAGGGGGTTTACAGATTATGTAATCCGGAAACATCATGTAACGCGCCCTATTTTTTGAAGTTTCCGGATTACAAAATCCAGAAAAATCCGTTACTCATTTTTTCACCCTTTAACAAAAGAAAACATCATTCCGGATTATAAAATCCGATAACTCAAGGGCATTTTTGGAAAAAAAATAGAGCGCGCGAGGAAACCCATAGGGTGGAAAAAGTAATTTCCGAATTTTAATTGGTGCATGGTTACATAGTAACATTATTCATTGTTCTTGTACTATATCATTGTAGGGCATAGGGTTATGAGGTGTGGCCACCGTCATTACATAACTGCATATTTTATTTTATTTTTACAAAAATAAATGATATTCAAACTGACATTGTACATCGATACAATACAAATCCAAATTCGCTAAAAACAAAAATGATGAATCTGTGAACAAACTCATAGCATCCATGCTAATAGCATAAAACGGCAAAGTACCTATATCTACAAATATGACTATATTCATGTCTCCGAATCTACAAAGTTGACGCCGCCAAAGTCATTGTCATTGATCGGATATGCACTTGCTCAAAGCTAATATTTCAACCTGAAACAAATAAACATCACACTAAGACGGGAAATCAAAAACACACCGCACAAAGACGGGAAATCACAACAAACAGAGTCATTCAGAGGCGACGAAATCACAAAAACAAACGAAAGAAAACAGAAAATACGTGAAATCACTTATTCAATTAGGATAGAAGGAAAAACAATTCGGATGGTGATTTTTGGGTCAAAATTGACCCTAAATCACCCCTCTAACAAAAAGAAGAAAAAAAGGGTGACGAATAGGGTTTGAGAATGAGAGAAGAGAGAGAGTAACAAGTGCATATTCTTTACCATGTTTTATCTATCACAAATTCTTTATCGAAATTTATTACACAGCATCGAACTACAAAAAGTATGGTCAGTACTATCTCTAAAAAAAAAGTATGGTCAATTGGTTGGTCAATAGTGTACATCGTTAACTACAAATTGCCAGATACGTATAATACAATTTTTATCTTTGTTAACGTCAAGACATACACTATCTTACTCGTCTTTCAGCTTTATCGATAAAATAAATTAGAGTTGTAAGATTTTATTGGTATACTTAAAAAATTAAGTTATTTGATTGGTAAGAAAGGTTAAAATTGTAAAAAAAATGAAGGTTAAAATTGTAAAAATAAATAAATGAAGGATAAAATTGGAGTTACACAAAAAATTATATAATCATTTCATACAAAAGCATAAATATTTGAAAATTTTAGTTTTATAGTCAAATAAATAAGGATTAAATTGTAAATTAAATAGTTCATATAGAAAGTAAAATTGCAAATCCAAAAACCACATCAAAATTCGTATTCTCTTTATACGTAAGTATAAATAGATATATACGCTTGAAGTTTCTTGTTGGACTAGATCCCATGATTTTATTATGTCACATTGAGATGAGTTTTCTATTGAGGTCAGTGACGGATCTTCTTTGGAGCTCATGGTAGCATGGCTCCCCCCATATATTTAATATATACCATATTGGGCATAACTTATAATGTAGTTTGCATTGGCGTGGAGGTAACTACATACATTTTTAGCACAATGTCATGAGTTCAAGTCCTTTTGGTGACCTTTCTCCCTATTTTCCATTGGTTTTTAGTATTTTTATTCAAAAAGAGATGTCTTGTGAGGACTTGAACTTGAACCCTTGTCAATGGGGAAATATCCAAGCAAAATTAATCACCACACCACCTAACAATTTCTATTCATTCTTTAATATTGTTTAATATATATTTCTAAATATTTTGGCACCCCCGACAAAATTACCAAAGATCCGCCACGGATTGAGGTGTCCAAATATTGTGTTGTACACTCTACTTCCATCAACTAGCATGATAGATTGGATTATCTTGTCGTATTTAATTTGTGGTAAACCATGAAAAACAACACAACTTGTATGATGACATTGAATGAGTCAAATTATGTCATATAAAAAGTAATATGGGTGATCTCATTTATTTGAAGAGTTTTCACCAACATGTGTTTGATGTAGAGAATCCTGGTGATAAGACTCTTGATCAACATACCTTACTATATATGCATGTATGTGGATACATTCGTCAGCGGGATGATGTTTGCATTTTGAACCACATGCGTGAGGAGAAATATGGAAAATCATCATGAGATAAGTTTGTGTGGATATATGCAATATAGACGGGTAATAACGAGATGTCTTTGACAAAGAAGATGTTAAGTTTGACGCCTCAAGATGGACTAGACATATCATTTCATTTCTTTCCAAGGAACTATGAATCAACTTTCTGCTATGGGTATTAAGTATGATGACGAAATTCAGGGGTTATTTCTTCTTGGTTCCTTGCACGAGTTGTGAAAAAATTGAGAATGTTATTCTATGTTCATGGTGTGTTGTCAATTGACCTTATTGAGAGTAATATTATGAATGAGAAGAAAGTATCAAGGTTCCACTTCACATTTAGAGTTACTGGTCACTGAATAAGGGGAACAAACAAGAACCAATATACAAGTAATAGAGATAAACAAAATCAATTTCAAAATCAGGTACAAAGTTATTGATTGCTAATGTGGTAAAAATAGCATATTAAAACAAAGTTATTTTTTGAAGAATAAGAATGAGGACAAAGGTAGATGTAAGAAGAAAGAAGAAGACTATGATGAAGATATTATTAATCTAACATTAGGTTTGCTACTTGAGGGACATGATACTACTAACATTGTTGATAGTCCATACAATTAGAATACTGATAGTGGTACTTTAGTTTATGTCACTTCTAGAAGAGTTATCTTATACTCCAAGGGAATTTAGTATTGTGAAGTTGGCTCATGAAAGTGTGATAAAATGTGGTGGCCTTGGAGAAGATAATTCGGAGATGTTGAATGACACAAAGTTAACTCTCAAATAAGTGAGCATGTTTGAGACATTCAGTTGATTTTAATTTTAGTGGCTACAATACAACAACAATTTGTAACATGTGAAAGACAAGTGATATAAACACTCTCTTTTTATCACTGGCTTATACACATGCTCTTTTATTAGATAAAATCCATCAATACTATATTCTGAAAATAAATCTCATGGTAAGATGGAGATGAATTTTACCTTGAGAAGTGTGGTACCCATAACAAAAACAGCTGGTGGAATAGAGCATGAGTGAGTTAACAAGTGAAGTTTGATAAGGATAATAACAAGTAAAAACTTGAAACTAAAACCCCATACAAACCCCTCACCTCACTCACCTCACTCCCTCTCTCTTTAGTTCACATAATCCATTAGCTTGCTCCACAGTCTGAATGGCTTTGCCATTTGTTACTCTTCCACACTTCATTTCTCCCACAATCACTAAACCCAATTCAACCACCACCACTCTAAAACCCAAACACTTCCTTCTTCAATTCCCTTCTCGTCCCTTATCTTATCCCTTACTTCCTCTCCGCCCTCCCGCCGCCATCGCACCCGACGGAAAATTCTATCCAAACCCAGCCGACGACGACCCACCCGAAGTAGCCGAAGATTCCGCTCACGGCTTCACAAAATACCAACAAATTGAACTCCAAGCCGACCGTGCTCGCCTCCGTGAAGAAGAAGATTTCAAAAACAATCAAGCCACTTACCTTGCCGCCATTGCCGACTCCCAAGACGCTCCCGACGAACCTTCTGCCATTGATTCCGCTGAAGATGATTTATTCGGCGAAATCGATAAAGCTATCGCTCTTAAACGTAAAGAGTTCGTTAAGCAAGGTCTTCTTAAACCTAATCCCGCCAAATCCGAAATTGAAGCCGTTGAAGAGCTTCAACCTGATGAAGTCGACGATGTAGAAGAAATTGAACGTCTCCGTGAACTCACTTTGAATTCTGACGAATCTCAAGGAGATTTTGAAGAAGATGGTGATTTATCTTTGAAATCCGAATCTTCGTTTGATTTAGATTTTGATAGTTTAGGGAAAAGTAATAAAGCTAGAATTGTTGAACCTAAGTTTAAGATGAGTTTAGCTGAGCTTTTGGATGAGAGTAAAGTGGTTCCTGTTTCGGTTTATGGGAATTTGGAAATTGAAATTAATGGAATTCAACATGATTCTAGGCTTGTTACTTCTGGTAATTTGTTTGTGTGTTGTGTTGGAAGAAAAAACGATGGACACATGTTTTTGAGTGAGGCGGATAAGAGAGGAGCTATTGCTGTTGTAGCAAGTAAAGAGATTGATATTGAAGATACTTTAGGTTGTAAGGCTTTGGTTATTGTGGAGGATACGAATGCTGTTCTTGCTACATTGGCTGCGTCGTTTTATAAGTATCCTTCGAAAAACATGGCTCTTATTGGGATAACAGGGACTTATGGTAAGACAACGACAACTTATTTGATTAAAAGTATGTATGAAGCGATGGGTTTACGTACCGGGATGTTTAACTCGATTGCTTGTTATGTTCATGGGGATAATCAGTTGGATTCGTCTTATGGGGTGCTGGACGCTGTTTTGGTTCAGAATTTGATGGCTAAGATGCTTCATAATGGAACTGAATCTGTGGTTTTTGAGGCTTCTCCGCATGGACTGGCTCAGGGGAAATATGCTGAGGTTGATTTTGATGTTGCTGTTTTTACGAATTTGATGGGTGAGGAGGATGAGGAAGAGGATAGAGATGCGAAGGCTAAGCTGTTTTCAAGGATGGTGGATCCTGAGCGGCATAGGAAAGTTGTTAACATTGATGATCCGAATGCCCCTTTGTTTGTTTCAATGGGGAGTCCAGAAGTTCCTGTTGTGACGTTTGCATTGGAGAATAAGAATGCAGATGTTCATCCCTTGAAGTTTGAACTCTCTTTGTTTGAGACACAGGTGTTGGTTAATACACCTGCTGGGATACTGGAAATTTCGTCCGGTTTACTAGGAAGGCACAATGTTTACAACATTCTTGCTGCTGTGGCAGTTGGCATTGCTGTTGGGGCACCCTTGGAGGATATTGTTAGAGGGATTGAAGAGGTTGATGCAGTTCCTGGTAGGTGTGAGTTAATTGATGAGGAACAAGCATTTGGGGTCATAGTGGACTATGCTCGTACTCCCGATGCCTTGTCTAGATTACTTGATTCTGTAAGAGAGCTTCAACCTCGCAGGATTATAACTGGTATGTTTGTGTTTCTCTTAATTGATGTGGAAGATTTCCTTCTCAATTTTGTTTTGTAACTTGGAGAAATTTTTTGGGTTACTAATTAAAACAAGGCATTTTCTGCTAAAGCTTGAAACTGCATAATTATTCACATGCTCGAAATTTGAAGATTTATGTTGTTTGGCTGGAATATACTTTCATCATATTGAATGTCCGACCGTCTTTTTTCTTCTTTTGAAGTGATTGGTTGCTGTGGTGAGGATGAAAGGGGGAAGAGACCCCTGATTACAAAGATTGCAACAGATAAAAGTGAAGTGACCATGCTGACATCTGACAACCCCAAGGGTGAAGATCCATGTATGTATTTTGACCTTGGAATATAAGCTATGGCCTTGTTAAGAGCAATATACGAATTCTTGTGCATGCTTACACCCAAATTTCACAATGTCTCTAGCAGGGTTTGTGAATCCTAATTCTGACATACTTTTTACTTTTTATTCAGTGGATATTTTGGACGATATGTTGGTTGGGGTAGGATGGACAATGCAAGAGTACCTGAAATATGGAGAGAATGACTACTATCCTCCTCTTCCAAATGGTCACAGGCTTTTTCTCCATGACATTAGGAGGGTAGCTGTGCGAGCTTCGGTTGCAATGGGGGAGGAGGGTGATGTTGTTGTAAGTTTTGAAGCTTCTTTTTACATTGCATCTTATAATATGAAAATTAGCTTAGTTGATATGATGCAAAAGTTGCTTAATTTAAACCATTTTGGTTCTTGGTATTTCTTGTGGAAAAGTTCAACAATATTAAGATGTGTATCAAAGTGATATTTCAACTAAGGAGATTCCCTAAAATAAGTTGCAACAACAACAACAACAACCAAGCCTTATCCCACTAAGTGGGGTCAGCTACATGGATCAAATTACACCATATGTTCTATCATAAACCATCATATTTCCCTAAATTAAGTAGCAATGGAAACAAATTACCATAGTCAAAGCTGTTGACAAATTTAGAAGAAGCTTAAATTTAAATGCGTCAAACAAACATAGAATAACTATTGGCCATCCACAATTATAATTCGTATTCACGTGGATAAATTCTCCACCAACGTTCAGTTTCATGCATGACATTTTAGTGATCTTATGAAGTCACAACTTGGATGCCATGATAAGCTGACTTCCCTGTACCCCTTAAATGTTGGAATCCTAATCTGTCTCGTTTAAGTAGCCTTGCTTTCTATGAAGCTTTAACTAATCCTTTTCTATTTTTTTCTCATTAAATCTTACTTGGTGAATGGCAAAACTAATTCTGCTTTATGATTGTGTTTATTGAATCTGAGAAAATTCATTTGACTGTCAGTCTACACTTGGACCAACTCATCTTCTAAGCTTTAGATTGACTTTTCGACTAAATAAAATACTGAAGCCATTACAAATGGAGTTTAATGATTTCCTCACTTCTTTTGGACGTCTTTTTTTTTGGGTATGAACTTGGTATCCTTTGCGCGCAACTGCAGAAACTAACCCCCTTAATTATTTCGGAATAATTCACCAAAATATTAATATGCAAGAAGGAATTGTTTATTTTTGGACTGTGATTTGTGAATAAGGGTACACTTTTATGTGCATGGTGCAGGTGATTGCTGGTAAAGGCCATGAAACATATCAAATAGAAGGTGAGAAAAAGGATTTCTTCGATGACCGAGAAGAGTGCAGGGAGGCTTTGCAGTATGTTGACGAGCTTCATCAAGCTGGAGTAGATACAAGTGAATTTCCATGGCGGTAATGTCAAATGTTTTCTGCTTTTGTTGTCTTTTTATGACTGGCATGGCTAGCTAAAAGTAAAACACAGAAAAATAAGAATTCTCAGTCTAGAAAATAAAATAAAAATTAATGTCTTGTGTATAATTTTGTTTTTTATCTCTTGCATTTATTGTTTCAGGTTACCAGAGAGCCACTGATACCAAAGGTTGCTGTGCTAACAATAGATCAGCTTCACCTTTTCACCTGAGTACACAAATGAAGTAGGTCAAAAGAAACGGGCCTTTCGGTTATGATAGAGGCCTTTCTTTGCAGGAGCATCGGAATCAATCTGCTAAAGATGGGCTTTAAAGTTTGAATTGCTACGTCTTCCAGAGTCCAGTATAAGTTGCAACTTCCGTGCAGTACGCTTTTATCCAACCTCTTATTTTTGTCTATATAGCCAATTCTATTTTTTTTTCTTCCTTTTTTCCCCTGGCGGACATGCCACTGTAATTGTAATTCTTTGTTGTAGAGTGACACGATAGTCCTGCTTCCTAGGCAAATATAAAAAAATATAAACAGAAAATCTTGAACTGAACTTGTCCAACCAAGCAGGCTAAATTATCCAACGCCATGTGTAACTGTATGAGAAATTTGAAAGATAGTACTCCCAGCTTTCACATGCAGGGATTTTTTTCCCAGCCTATATTTCCTAGAAGTGTACTCGAGAACAACATATTTTGGTGTACTTTCGGAGACGCAAAATTTGCAATTTTTTAGATGTGTACATGCAAAAAAAAATTTAAAATAACGGCAAAACAAACATTTTATTAACAAGTGTGTACATCCAAAATTATGTTGGGGCATGAAAAATATTCCTCCCTTGTAATCAACCGTGACTTGACTTGAGTTTGGATTCCCTTCATTTACATGCTCTTCATACATTGTCCATTTTTGAGATAGATAAACACAAGTGGAGATTAGTGTGACCTATTTATTAAGCGGATCTCACTGATCTTTCACTTGTAACAATAAATGTATGGTAGGTAAATGGATGGAATCTAAACACTAACTTGTCCACATTTTTCTGGCTCAATAAGTTCGAATGGGGTTCGTGCCAAATTTGACCCATTGTTGTGGGTCTAGGCTCAGTATGTAAAAGACCGTAGACAACTTTTACATCATGTTGTACGATTAAAATCAAATTATGCAGATCGAGAAGTGGTCAGACATAATGGTTGGTTGTGTTACAGAGTTTGGAGAGTGCTAGGAGCAACAACGAGGTAAGCGATAAGATCCACCAAAAGACTTGGACGCTACTCACCGTCCAATTTTTTTAAGACATTAGCTCATTTCTAGCTGATGTGACACTAACCACTTAACCCAACAGTCTCCCCATTAAAGGGGCCTACTATATTGCCGTTGTTACAAGTTACAACCAACGAAATATATCTTTTAACTACACAACTAAAAAGACTTTCCATACATGAATTTAATATTTCAAGATCCACGTATGCTCTCCCACCAAGCCTTGATACCACTTGTAAGGGAGTTTGAAGAGTGCTGAGAGCAACAATGTTCTAAATGAACAACCGCCACGAGTCTTGGACACCACATCTATTATATATCTTACACTTAGCCTTATCATAATTGATGTGAAACTAATCACTCACACTTAAACTCAAGAGGAAGGTCTATTGAGCACATATTCACATATTTTATTCTTGTTGTGGTAGCTTTTAGAATCAAGCACATGGCTTCAACCCTCATGAACAAACAGGCGAGGCCAATCATTGTTACAACACGTTTTCCATTTATTCTCTAGTTTTATATAAGGAAAACTAGTATTTAAAAGAAATGTTTATTGAATAATGTTATCTAGAAAACGTGTAATTGTTTTTTAGTTAGATTAGATGACTGAATCTGATAGGTTCAAGCATGAAGATAGGGATTTCTGACAATGGGGGTGTAAGGAGGATGGATACACTAGGATTTTGTGGAGAAAAGGAGAGCCAGAAAGACCATGTTCATATATCGGACTTGAACGCATAAGATTGTACCCTTGAAGTTGAAGGATACTAACTCTCAGCCTCCAACCTGTCCAAGATACAAATATTATGTATTCGTTGTATTGTATCTAACGAATATACATACATAGCTGATCTCTTGGAATAGAAACCAAATCCCCCCTGTCAAAAGGCTTAGCGGTTGTCACCAAAATGTTGTGTGAAACCAATCCTGACAGCGATGAACACATACTCCCAATTTTCTTTCTGGCAGAGATAATATGCTTTGTTGTTATGTTACTCCATCATAAAATTTTGATTTCATATATATATATATATATATATATATATATATATATATATATATATATATATATATATATATTGATATCT
>Ga0228710_1004790_pt1 | contig 21289 bp, 11 predicted proteins | sample MedpolnodulmetaG_FD_177995 | JGI IMG/M metagenome (GOLD analysis project Ga0228710, IMG submission 177995) | Root nodule microbial communities from Medicago polymorpha collected in Santa Monica, California, United States - pink nodules | ecosystem: Host-associated > Plants > Roots > Nodule... | reverse complement strand
TCTCTCTCTCTCTCTCTCTCTCTCTCTCTCTCTCTCTCTCTCTCTCTCTCTCTCTCTCTCTCTCTCTCTCTCTCTCTCTCTCTCTCTCTCTCTCTCTCTCTCCAAATTCTTATGAAATGAATAATGACACTAGGTGACCTAATTTTCTCAAAGGCTAAGGTCTAAATAGGCTCACCACTTAATGGGCTTAACCCTTAATGCCTTAACGAGCTCAACTCACTTACTAACTAACTCGCAATTAATTACTCGCTTACGGTTAAAGTTATCGAATACTTATCACCTCACCACTAATTACCATACTAGTAACTTAGTAAAATAATAACTCATATTTAATCACTAAAAATAATCCTTATCATGGAATTACTAAATTACCCTTATTTGCAAAATGACTAAAATACCCTTCTCATACTAAACCCGTCAAAACACACACAAAGGCAATTAATCACATACAAGCATAAATAACACACATTAAAACAATCAAATCTAGCGAAAATCGGGCTGTTACACTCCTTCCTTCGCCGTCTCCAAATGAGTATCCAAAGCAGCCTCACTTTTTGGTCGTACCAAAAAGAAGCGCTCTTTGAAACTCCATACCTTTCCCGCGAAGATTTCGAACATTTTCTTGGTTTGACGAAAGGAGACCCAGTCGTCCCCCCACTGGACAGTGAAAATGGTGAAAAAGACGTTCTTAAGAGGAGGAACCCTCAAATGCTGGCACACCAGTTCAAACGCCCTCATCAAAGCATACGAGTTGGGGTGAATTTGTGACAGAGACAGCTTAATCCAACGAAGCACCTCTCATTGGAAATCAGAGAAGGGGAGTTGAAAACCCATGTCCTTGAAAACCACTTCATAAAGACATAGTTGTTATATTCCGAACACAGTCTATCAGAAGTGCTCGAAAGTACGACCTCCCAATCTTCGATTTTACCAACATAAGTAAAAGGGATTTCTCCCATTCCGTCCAAAGCAAACAACGATTCTGTCTCAAGGGGTTCCTCCCCCGTCCAAGTAAGAGCTAGTGCGGCGAGGAAGGGATCAGACTGAAGGTGAGAAAAACACAAGAAGGGGGGGGGGTTGAACTGTGTTAGCTTTTTCTTCGTTTTCTCCTACTGAAGTCACTGTTCAGAAGCAAATAGAATTCAGCTTCTGAGGTGATGTTTAGAATCTAAATGCAGCGGATAAAACAAAGAGAGAGAGAGAGAGAGAAGAAAGACACCAAGCAATTATATAGGTTCCTTCCGCAAACCGGAAGTAGTCCTGTCCCCCTTGCACTTCCAAGGAGAGTTCACTAAAAATGTAATATCTGATTACAATTGCTCACTGCTGAAACTAGCAAGAGACTTCAAACTACTCAAGCACAAGTGCAAGAGATTTCCTATGCTCAAGAACTTAATCAAGAGACTTCCTATGCTCAAGCACAACTGCAAGAGACTTCTATTCAAACAGAATTACAAAGAAATTTGTTTGAGGTTGAACACTTGATATACAATTAGTGGTGTTCACAATACAAATCAGATACAGACTCTTTAACACTCTAGAATTTCTAAGATATGGAAGTTGTTAAGAAATTCTAAGTGAACTTTGATGTTAAACAATTTCAGCAGAGTTTTGGCACTTGTAAATTGTTGTATGAGTCTTGAGTATCCAATCAACAGGTCTTCACTCCTTTATATAGAGGTGTGAAAGAGAAGTTGTATAATGCCAGCACATCAAAAAGAGTCGTTTGAAGCTTGATCAAATCACCAATGATCTGTTGCCTGATTTGGTTATTGTCATATGAAGGAGCAATTTCAAATCCATTCCAAGTCTAGAGGAACACCGTTGCAGGCACATCTGTTGTTCTTGTATTAGCAGACATAAAAACAGAGTAGTGGAGATAGTGGTTGTACACTTCGTACAAATTTCCTTTTTCAACGCTCTCCAAAGATTAAGCATCCAATGCCTTCAAATCCATTTGAAATAGTCGTTGCTTCATGTTTCTAGTCTTCTCTGATGATAGCCTTTACACGTGTCACTCAAAAACCAAAGGTCATGTCTCCTCAAACTTCCCTCCAGACGTGGACATTAATGACAGAATGACAATCACCAAACTTCCTGACGAGGGAATCTTTCCTTCCAACCAGGAAAGGATCGAACATCCACATGCCGAACACAAATCACTCTGTTATCGAACTTACTTAACTATGGAACTAAAAGTACTTGAAGAACAGCGAGCACGTCCCCATGCATGCTCGCCCGATCCTCTCAAAGTGCTACAGACGCCAGACTCAAGGCGTTCTCGCACGTCCCAACGGCTCGGCTCCCCCTGAACGAGCCCCTCCTCTTCGACTGTCCACAAACATCAATGCGTACTCGCCCTTAAGTCATCACCCTTCATCAAGAGTAACAACTTGGGGGGCTACTGTTCTGGACCGGCCAAAAGGAGTTTTGTCCCATCTACTTAGGCCCAATACAAACCCAAGCCCAAATAACACATTTGGCAACACTACTTGCGATACACCTCTTCCCCGCGAAAGGGGTTTACGAAGCAAGCGAGACTGGTTCAAGCGAACCCCAACGTCTCTTTGCACGTTCCCACAATAATCTCTCTGGCGGTTACACTTCCCACGATTTCGTAACCGCCAGAGCCTGGTGTGCCATTACAACGACTCTGCAGCCCTCCACCTCTATATATAGGGGACTCGTAGAAGTCCCTAAGGTAGAATCTTCTTCTCCTCTTAACCCTCACTCTCTGATCTCTACTGACTTGAGCGTTGGAGTGTCCGCAGGTACACACCCCTCCGCCGTTCCAAGAGTATTCTTAACGCATTCCACCACCATTCAAACCACCGCATTTAAAGCACCGACAGTCACCTTTTGATCAGGTACGATCATATATGTTCTTGGTTTGAATTACATGCTTAAAAACATTTCTTTTTGACCGAATGATGTTGAATATTCGTTTTTATGAGTTTGGAGGGAAGAAAGTGCTTATTTAATAGCTGAAAAAATGAAATCTGGGCTGGGCTAATAGATTACCTGCTACTGGTAATCGATTACCAGTTGTAAATTTTGCAATGCCGAGCCATATGGTAATCGATTACCCACATATGGTAATTGATTACCAGTTCATGAAAATTCAAAATTTTGGAGTTTAATTGGGGATTATGTCTCATCCCAATCCTTTTATTTTTATCCAGGTACTCAGGTGGCTCGCTGCAAGAGTAAGGAGAGAGCTACCGATTGATCGTGCTTTTATGTTGTGCTTTAGCTTATGTCTCTCGTGTTATGTTACGTACTCAGATTATGTATTTGATATTATGTACTCGTCAGTTAGTATATGTATCCGTCAGTTTAAACTTCTGTATTGTAAATTTAATGTATCCAATACAAAATTTTAACGCTCTAATACGAATTCTAGACAACTCATTATGGACGTTACATAATCATTCCAAGTTATATTCATAGTTTACTTTTACTCAAGCAGTTCAGATAAGGGAATCTGACATGACCCAGTTGCCTTTTAGTCTATCTCATAAGTCTAAACCAAACTGAAATTGGTTTGAAAAATTAACCAGTTTTTATTAAAGTGGGTTTTAAGAACTGAATCAAACTGGTAATTATGGTGCAGTTACAGTTCAGTTATGAACCACGAACACCCCTACTCAGGAGCAATGGGTTGGCTTACTTAGAAGCAGAGTTATATGGTGATTAACTTGCATCAAGCATCATATTTTTTTCATCCGTATGGAGTGGTATTAGTTTCAAATTATTTTGAATAATTCAAATTAGATTACTGTGACAGTGAAAAAAAATTAACTTACGGCTGGATTTATTGTGTGGGAAAACACTAGCACAAACTTTCAGTTTACCCATTGATATATGTTTCATAATTTTTCTTCAAAACTCATAAACTATATCATGAATCATTAGTGGAATATCGAAGAAGATTTGAATGAGGTATTTCGTAATTTGAGAAAATTTGTGTATCAAGTAAGTCACTAATCCTTTACAAGGTCAAGCAGATCAATTTATTTGGAAGCATGATACTACTGATGTCTTGTCCTTGAAAATTTAAAGAACATTATTTTTCAAAGATACAGTGGGACAAAGATATTCCCCCCACTAAATCTTTGGTGGTTTGGATGTTCATGTTGGACAAGTCGTCTACTCATGAAATTTTATCTTATATAGGATAGGATAGGATATGATGGTGTGTTCCTTATATGTCTTCTCTTTGCTCTCAAACTATGGAAACATCATTCCATTTATTTTTTGAATGTCCCTATGCCTACATCATTTGGTGTTGGTTTGCATATGTGTTGAACTTTACTTTCCATTTTCAATCAAAAGAAGACAGTTTTGGCCGATTGTGACTCAACATAATCCTCAATGCAAGATAGTGATAATTGTTTCCCTAATCAACATCATATATGAAATTGGGTAGAAACCACTAAAAAGGAGAAAAAAATCAGAACATCATACCAGATATATAAAATCGCAACACTTAGCATTTTTGAACAATATTAGCCTTTTTGCAGAAAATTAGAACATAATACCAAACATATGAAATCACAATACAAGTTTATTACACTCTTGAACACATTATTTTTCTCTTTCTCCTTTTTTTCCATGGCAAGCATCTTCTGAAAAGTTGCAAATCAGAAAATAAGTACGTAGTTTATTTTGGAAAATTATTACATCCAATACACTAATATATTAGTAATTAATGACAGTGCTGAACTTTCAAAGTATAAAAGTAGATGTAAGTTTTGACAACAAAAAATAATTGTTTTCTTTGACAAAAAAAATATGGTGATTTTAAAATTGTGTTACTTATTAGCAAGAATATATAGTTCCAAAGTTTAAAAAACAAAAATTACAAATAGTTTTTTTTTTTTTGAGAGTATTACAAAACCTAGTTGACTAGCACTGAAATACATATGTTACTCACTTCAACTTCTATTTATTTTCTTTGCTCATCACTACGAATTGCAAAACATTTCTAACAGTGAAACTCAAAACAATGCGTTGAAAAAAAATGAAAATGTTAAATATACAAAATAAGCTTACTCATAGGAGTCACATCAGTCATTGTTGTGTTTTTTCTCTTTTCCCTTCTTGGATCGGTCATTGGTACGTTTTTTTTCTTTTCTCTTCTTGGCATTCTTTTTCTGTGAAAATTTGGTTGCATAGTATAAGTAAAAATTTAGAATTTATTAAAAGTATATTAATACGTAAAAAGTTCATAAATTTGGTTGTCATAAATACATTAGTAGCTATAGTATATATTTTATTCTGTAAAATCATTTTGTTTAAATTTTACTATCAATACGTAAAAAGACATAAATTTAGAGTTTATGAGATATACATTTTTTTTGGTGGTGGCCGGGGTTTGAACCTCCAACCTTGCATATATTATGCATTGTCCATATCAACTGAGCTAAGCTCACGAGAACATATGAGATATACATTAAAGAAAAGGAAACCTTACCGTTTTTAGTAAATAAAAAAGTGAATTTTATGATGATAGAAAAATGGGAAGAGATTTAATTTTTTACGAAAAATTTATTGAAAAATACGAGGGTTCACTTTCAGATTCATTTTGAGAGGGATATATTAAACAACTCATACACATATCAGTTATGATGTCTAAAAATATATAAGGACTAACGATGAAATTCAAAGAATCAAGTATACTGGAATTCCTACGCTACTTTGCCCAATAGCATACAACCCCAGATCAATTTAGAGTTTTTTCAACAATTTTTTTTTGAATGAATTTAAAAAACTAAGGGCATAAATGATTGTTGTTTAAATAAAATATCAAGATAGTTTTTGTTTACGTATGTAAACATGAATTACAATAGATGAGATATTCAGTGATCAGGAACATGTATCTTTTATCTAAGTCTTATTCATAGTGCTCTTGGAATTCCACCTAGGACATTTCACTGAGCAACCCAACTGTTGTAATTAACTTAAGTTTAAATACGTGAACAGTTTTAATGTCAATTATTCCAATATGATACATATCCAATTTCAATTTTTTTAAAATAGAAAAAAGTTTAAGAAAACGAATTTTGAAAACAATTTTATAATTTGTTTGTCATAGTGAAATGGTTATTAAAAACTAAACAACCCATAATATTTAAAAACAAGTATTTATTTATTTTTTTGACAAAACAAGTATTATTTTATCAAGTCTAAAATATTTATGCCTTTGCAAATAAAAAAAGTCTAAATGCTTTATACCCAAGTCACAGCAGTCAAATACAATGTAGCTCAAGATTGTACCTTCGGAAAGTAACTTTGAGGCAAGCTAAAATCTTCTTCATGATTAAGCATATCGATCTCTTCGTCGTCTTCTAACATTTCTATGTTGTAGAATCGATCCACCAATTGAAGGACCTCCTCAGAAGAGAAGTCTCTGTTAAAATGCCTCTTTAGATATTCCATCAGACCAAAAAGGACAAAGTTACGTTGCATTCCTGCAAGTTTCTTTGGAGAATAAATTTGTAAAGCTATCAAGAGTTGTATCTCCAATTCAACCGGATCCTCCTTCTTTGGTTCCTCCTCCTTTGATTCCTCCTCCTTTGGTTCCTCCTCCTCTTCCTCCTCCTCCTTTGATTCCTCCTCCTTTGGTTCCTTCTCCTCTTCCTCCTCTTCCTTTGATTCCTCCTCCTCTTCCTCCTCCTTTGATTCCTCCTCCTTTGGTTCCTCCTCCTTCGGTTTTGCAGTTTGTCCAATGCCACTACTCATATGGACAAATTCTGTGTTTGTGTAGTGGTTTTTCTGATTTAAAATGAAGCAATTATGAGCAAACATATATTTGTTGATAAGCCAAATTTACTATTAAGAATAAAAGGGGTACACAAAACCTAGTTATAAGATGTCAAAGTTCATTAACTTTAAATACATTCAAGTGGATTTATCCACCACGACCAAGACAAACGTTTGAAAATGATTGATATACTTTTCCATTAAGAATGTTTCGTTCTAACCAAATGCACCATTTAAATTAGCAAATATTATGAGAGGATCTCATTCATTTAAGCATGTATCATTTTTTATTTTTTTGAGTTTATGAAATCACAACCCAATGAACTCATCTTCTTCCTCAAGACGTTGCCCCCATTAACACATAATAACAAATTTCTTGCTAAAAGTCTCCGCCAAATCAACATATATTTCAAAATACTGTCCTTCAATGACAGTAGCAAATTGAATAAAGCTTTTTTATTTGAAAAATTAAATAAACTCAGTAATCTATCACACAAAGGAGAGTCTCCTATCCGTTGATCCCACCAAAAACTAGTCAAAGTTTTGTTTCCACTTTCCTACCTAACTCTCTAATAAATCAATTATTCCTCGGCATTCTTCTGAGGATGTTTTATCCTTCAACCACATTGAGGACATGGAAGGTCAAGAAACACCATTCCCCTCCGTCACTTTCTAGCATGAACTTCCTTCTAAAGTGGCCTATCATTTTGAATCAATCGCCTTCTCCATTTACCAAAAAGGTTTAAATTTACCGCTCTAACATCCTTCGTCCCAAGCCCACCTTTACTTTTTGGTGGACACACCGTTTTCTATTTCATCCAATTTTTATTTTTCCCACCTCTCAATCTCTCCAACGAAACTTTCTTTGGATACACACTATTTTCTTTCACACCAAATGCTTACTAAGAGTTACTAAACGAGGCTCCCAATTTGACAACGTCCTCGGATTCTCCCATACCGAAAGGCCAAAAAATTGATTGTATATTTATTTATCTCATTATTTTAATTATTCCCTACAATTGTATCAGTTTAATATAAGTATTTTGGTGATGATATATTTTTAATGAAAAAGAGAAATAATATTTTAGTTTTGTACAACCAGAAAACTCATGCATTAGCACGGGGTTGCGTGTTGCGCTCCTATTTTTGCATAGGACGTAATTGTGTTAAATTTATGTACTATTTACTATGAAAAGTTATATATGTTGAAAAATCACAAGATTTTATTGGTTTGTTTGTAAGCCCCATATAACTCACCAACAAAAATCAGCTCCCCTATTAATATATGAGTAAAAATATGTATGTACACAACTTATAAGAAAATTCCCACATGATAATATGTGTAAAAACATAGGCATGTTTGTAAGTTAAAAATAAAATAAAATATAGGTACATGTAATAGTATATGAAGTAAACTATAGGCCCCTATAATCAATGACATATTTTTCAAAACATTAATTTTTCATTTTAATATAGATTATTTTTTTGTCTTTATTATTTAAGTTTCTCAATGTCAATTATTTATCCCGCAATTTTTTTAAGTATTAGTAATAAATTTTTGTGGGAGAAAAATGGATAAGTTTTTTGCTTTTTTTTTACATTCATCAGTGCAAACGATGGAACTTGAAAAGAATAAAACTGAAATTTGAATAATAAAAATGGAACATTTACTAAAACAGATATGGAACAGAAAAAGCGTTATAGTACCAATTTTATTATTTTTTATACTGGTAAGGGGGACGATGGAGTGAAAAGTGAGTGAATTGAGAAAAAGTGATAAAGATTACATGTGAATAGTACAAATATGAAAAATACACTTGTATTGATGAAGTGTGTTTGAGAAACTAAACCAACTATAGTACTTTAGTGAAAGTACATTTGCTTTGATGAAGTTTCTGTTTGAAAAGCTAAATAAAACAGTACTTTGGTGAAAATGCAATAAATTGACGGAATATCCTATGTCTTGAGATATGTCAGCTTAAGTGATTATGATAGTGTTGAAAATCCCATTACATATTACTTAAATCAATTATTGACCAGACTTGACTTACTTTTAGATTGAAAAACAAAAATTTGTTTTACCACAATACAATTTTAGTCTTCCCAATTCCTCTGTAACCACCCCCACCCGACATATCTCCAGTGATGGATTTCATTATTTTGCTTCACACTTCTTTACCATAGGTTCGATTTAAGTTAAACCAATACAAAAGTGATCGGAAAAATATGAGCTACTTTATTCAAAGAATAAATTTCCGATTTTGGATAAGTTTCTTTGACCTAATTTTGAAGTTTACATGTTAAAGTGTACTCTCACATTTTATTTTTAACCTTTAATGATAAATTGTTGAGTTGAATTGATTGAAGAAGGATGACATAAAAGAAATTAAATATTTTTGTCTTTGAGCATGAATTAGGGAGTAATTTTTTTTAATAAGCTAAATTATCCAACATAAATTAGTATTGGGGATTGTACCAAAAAAAAAATTAGCATTGGGGAAGATCGAATCAGAGACATCGAGAAGGAGCACACTCCAAGGTTCAAAGTGGGTTGAATTAGCATGTAATAACATCAAAATAAGTTATGGGGTGAGAGAAGTTCTAGTGTGGCAATCAATAACTTATTCGTATCTGAATTATGTGATTTTTATTTAAATAAGTTATGTGAATTATTTATTGTTGATATGTAATTGTTGATATGTTATAGATGATGTTAAGTGATATTGAACCTTTTTGGAATGAAATTCTTATTTAAAGAGTATTTATAGTGAAATATTATTTAGACCATGAATATGTGTCGTTGGAAATATTAGATGTGAATTTAGTAATTGATGAATGAGATGTTGGTTTTTGATGAATGAGTATTGATGTTATTCCTTAGATGATAAAATAGTGATAGCTTTAATCTGGGCTGCATAAGGTACTCCTAAGGAGGATACCAGACCAATGAGGGAATATACTAGGTGATATGGGTATTGAAATAGAGATTCATAATCTAGCTAGGTTTTGGTAAGTCTATATGAATAAGGGAAGTTCTTCTGAATGAATCACATAAGTATGTTAAGTTGAGGAGGGGGGTCTATGCGACAACTTACACCCCCAGTTATCTATGAAGATAAGACCATCATAATGTTCCCTTAGCCAGCATATCAATGAGGATAAGACCACTACTATATTCTCCCATCTGACTTATCAATGATGATAATTCAAACATGATATTGTGAATATTTCCGTCCATTAAGTGGTTGCATAGTACTATCGACGTCCTAACTAAGTATTTCAGATAAAAATGATACCAAAGAATCATGGCATGTGTAAAGTCTAAAAGTATGCATAGTATTACTTGATATTTAACTTTGCTTGATGGATGTTGCGAGTCATATTACTATTCTAATTAATGATTTGATATAATTTTTGTTTTTGAAGAGATTAATGATTTGATATAATATTTCTCTATTATGAATTAATACTATTTGGTCATTGTGAATTAAGTTAATCATTGATGGCTATGATTCTTAATAAAATCATTCTGATATGATACAATGTTTACTTGATGATTATGTGTTATTCTTATTGCTTTTATACTATTACATAAAAGTCTACAAATGAGTACTAGAATTACTCATAAAAGAATGGATACACAATAGTAACAAAAAAGGATACACAACAAATGCAAAACAAAGGGTGAAAATTAAAACAAAAATGCCAAAATTCTGGAAGTTTCCCTATCATGGGAGAACCAATAGAAAGCGAACAACCCCCCAAACATATATGACTCTACAACGTCCAACGTAGAGTACGTTCCACTATCTATGCATAATAGGTGCAAGGAGAGGCTTAATGCTAAAAAAAAAAAAAAATAAAAAGGAAAGAATAGTATTATCCAACAATTATGCAACATCCATTGTTTTTCCCAAAGAAATGAAATCAATTTTGAACTTTCAGATGAGCCACAAAACCAAATGTCAAACAGAAGCGTAACAAGGTCTAACTCTAGCCCCTACCTAAAGATAAAAAACAGAGAAAATATTTAATAGATCTCATGGAAGGACCCCTCTCCCATCCTAAATATTTAAACACTCGATACCATACCCGTAAAGAGAATCAACAAGCAGTAAAAAGATGTGTAGGTATTTTCGTAGAGTCCCCACAAAACACGCACAAAACATGTATAAGAGTTGAAGTTTTAGATATTTAAAAAGAGTGTACTTACTTGGACGGTATTGACCTTTTCTTTTTCCTTACTAGAAGGTGTTTTACTATTCTCATATTTTTCAACAGCTACAAAGGATTTAAGTGTAACTCCTTTGTGTTCCTTATGATGATAGTACTGCAACACAATGTAATTAAATGTTTATCATATCAATAAAAAAAATATAAAAAGACGTAATCAAAATGGAATAAAGATGATGAAACGATAAAACAAATATAAACTATTAATTAGTTGAAAGAAATCAAAATAAGTTTTTATCAGGTTTGTTAGAAGAGCAAGATAAGTTAATCTATTTGTGTGTATAAGTCAGGATTTGTAGACACATATGTAAGTATAATGATTTATACCAAATCTCAACTATTAGAATAAACTAAGCCATTGATTCTCATCTAATAAACTAAGTGAGATGTATGCAATTTTTTCTCGCTCTTTTTTTGGTTTTGCCAAAACATAATTCACTGCAAATCTAGACAACAATGGCAAGACTCACACAAAAATAAAATAATTATACTTTGCATTTTAAATCAACTTCAAGTATAATATTTGCAAATAAATATTATGATGGAGAAACTTCAAATTATTATGATTCAAGATAAAACAATTATCCCAAATCATACAAGAAAATAAATAAGTTATAGTATAAGAGAAATATTGAAATTGATGTAATAAGGATAATGTTTGAAGGCCATGACTTTACTCATTCTTTAAACTCAAGAATTTCCACTTATTTGTATAATTTCATATTATTAATTAAAGGTTCAACAACCCACAAATTGGTAGAAATTCACACTTAATATATGCTTTGAAATCTAAAGCATGAGTTGCAACTTATAACGGATCTCAAATGTACACATCGGAAAAATAAGTACTACTTCACCCAAGAACATAATCTATGATCAGGGAGAAAACGAGAAAAGATCAGGAGAAAGTCTTGAATCAGTGTTAAAAGCTTTTCTCAGGTTAATTAGCTTTAGGAGAAGAGAACATAGAGAGAATTGGATGTGCCTCACTTTATAGTTTTTTTAATTTGACATATGGGAACTATACGACTAAATTAATTTAATGGTTGAGATGTGTAAGTCATTAGAAATATACATGAAGTAAACAAATCCTTGGCTATATATATATATATATATATATATATATATATGTATGTATATATGTATGTGTGTGTATGTGTAGGATCGATGGACCAAATTACACTGATTGATGTGATGTTACACTGCTCAATATCATTTCACCGTTGAATTGCAAATTTATATCATATAGATCTTTCCTATAAAAAATTACATAAATCTAAAATCATTTGATTTGTTATTGCGAACTTAAAGATGAATGGTTTATGTGTTTTTATTGAACATTGTTCATCTTGACGAGTCTTAATCACATATCAAATCATTTTATATTTGTGTAAATTTTTAGATGGATGATCAATATGTTATAAACTTACAATTAAATGGTCAAATTTGTAAAATATTTATCAAGTAAAATGATATTGGGATATATATATATATATATATATATATATATATATTTGTATATTTTTTAATTAATCATCAATTAAAAAAATTAGTTAAACTCAGTTAACCACACTATTTAGGATGGGCCGATGTAGGATGTTATTTAGTATAATAAAATATCGGAGGGGGAAAATCTTTCTATGGTGGCTCCCTTTTGGTGTCTCGAGATTGAGTTTGTGGTTAAGATATATAACCATAAGAAGATATTTAGGATCAAATGGTTTTAATTTTGCTTTCTGTAAAAGATTATGGTCCCTTCTTCATCTTGAGGTAAGAATAATGTTTGATCAATTTTTTAATTATAATTGTTACCCAGAAGTTCTAGCTCATATTACTCTAATTCCCAAGGTGGATTCCCCACTCCATTTGGGGGAGGTGCGTCCAATTTACCTTCTAGGCTCCCGTTATAAGTTGGTGGCTAAGGTATTGGATGGTAGATTGGCAAGAAATATGGATATTATTATTATAGCTAACTAGTCGACGTTTATTAAGGGGAGACACATGGAAAACGAAATGGTTGTTGTGAATGAAGTAATTGATCTTGCTTGAAATTCCAAGAGGAGGAGGTGGAGTTTTGTGTCTATAAGGAAGACAGATGAGTTGGGGTAGTTATCGGGTTTATTATTGGGCTATTTGTATCCCATTGGGTAAAATTGTTTGTTTAATCTCTAGACCAATAAAACTATATTCTAGTGCGTTGATATGGCTTCTAGTCTTTGTGTTAACTTTCACAAGAGTAGTATTATGGTTGTAAATATGGACATAGGTTTTCTGAGTCAGTTAGAGCTTCCTCCATTGTAGAGTGAACCTGTTGGGGTGAATTGGTTATAGGGATTTGATGTCTTTTGAAAGAAATAGACATTTTATAATTATCGTACATCCTATCTCTGAAAAGAAAGTCTATAATCCCCGAAAAAAGTTTATATTGTATGTAAGACTCTATTATGGACATTCTTTAGTTATAACTTAATCAGGTAAATAGAATTCTTATTTACTATAAGTAGCTTTTTTTTAGAGAGAGAAAGAGAGAGTAGCTAATTAGCTAAATAAAAAGTTTTTCTTAAATACATTCATAAATAATTTTCATTTAAAGAGTTCACTTTAAGTTTGAGTACTACATACCTTATCAATCTTGCCATCACATCGTGGTCGTTTTTCAACTTCCCAACGGGCAGTCCATTCTTTAAAGATGTTCTCTCTGAAATTACAATCTAAACACATACATGGTTTGAAATGTATTAGTAAAATATTAGAAAATGTAGTCATAAAATTTTAGAGAATAAAAAGAATAATTTGAAATATTTAAGCAATTTTTTTAATATTTGAAATATAATATAACTTACCATCTTTGTTTTGTTATTGATGATATCAACACCATCACCACCATTATTATCAACAGTGTCGTTATTGCTATCACCATTATTGTTATCATTATAATTTATCGGAATAGGTTCGGCCAAAATGACTTTGTTTTCCTGAGTTTCCAGAAACATGTAGATGGTTAAATTATGCCCTTAAATAGAATTAATTTATTCAATTCATATCTACATAGTATGAATATATAGTATGTGTTCAACCTATTTTCGTCGTTTGAAAAGCTTGTTTGTTTAGTTAAAGACTGAATGAAAGACATCAAGAGAATTTGGTAAGAGGGTAGTAATTAATTTGAAAAGATGCTAAATATATAAAAACATTATTAATTTTGAAATTTATGACTCAAACCTCCACATAAGGTTTCCTTTTATTCAAATACACATACAATAAAAGCGTAAACAAGAGCAAGGCTATAAGTGAAAACAAATAAAATAAATTATAGAAGACATGTAACTAATGCTCATTTTGATCTTTGGTCAACAAACTAATAGAACTCATACTAATATCATATATATATATATATATATATATAAAGGAGAATTATGAATGCAATCTTGATATAATATTAAATCTGAATTATAAAAACTAAAAACTAAAAACATCAAGCAACAATGTTGAGATGCATAATGGATGAAAGTTAAATTTCAAAGTTATGATCACTACCTTTTCTTATTAATTTATGTTGAACTCGAGAATTATTTAACTAGTACACATTTGGTATGTTGTCGATAACTACTTTGAGTATCTTTATTGATATGCCTCATGATCTAAAGAAATTGTCTATTGATCTTGGTTATTTGGATATATGAGCATTGTAACTATGAAAAACTATTCTCGTGATTTGATCTTTACAAAGGAAATGAATATAAGATTATATATGCTCTCTAGTTATCATTAGGATCATTGATACACCATGATGAAGAGTTTATTTTTATTGAGTAAAATCATTCAAATCGATAAATCTTTTTTATCATAAGTGAAATGATATTTATCCACACAATGAGTTTAAGATGTTTTTTTTTGCTAAGCAAAAAAGTAGGGACGGCATCAAGAGGCATCAGAAGCATCCAAACTAGGTTGGCATCCAACTAAAATCTCCATCGTCTACCACCTACTCTAAATGAGTTTAAGATGTAAAATAAACCTTAATTATACGAATACACAAATGAATAAATTTTGGCATTTATCTTAATAATGAAATCTTAATATAACATCTGCAAAGGATACAAAACGAAAATAGTTTTTTCTCGACCAAATGTTGTCTGGGTTCATTAACTTTAACATTTCAAACATATTATTCTTTTTAGTTTCTCAGTTTCAGATTGGTCTTTTATATTAGTAAAAGTGAACAAGATATTCGTTAATTTATATTCTTAAACTAATTATCCATGATTCTATTTTATTTTAAATATGTATTATTAATTTCAAAATTAATTTATAATAATAATTTTTTTATATTTTTAATAATTGTTCATTCACTATTTTGTTTTTTAATTAGGGGATTCTTCTAACTTGAGAGAATTACAACAATTAAACAAGGAAAATATTACCATGCAATGATAAAAATTGGGATACATGATACCTTCACTTGTCCCTCAACCCTTCTTAGGTGTTATCCCTAATTAATGCACCTTCTGAAATAATATTTTGATCCTCTCATGTTTGAATTAAGTATACATGGATTATGTTGAGATCTAACCACTAAATACTTGGTTGACATCAATTTAAAGATACTATTCTAAAATACACTAATATAGTGCTAGTTGTAGCTAGGAATGAACATTGAATAAATATGTTCACTTTTAAAATTAAATAAATTTATTAAGAACAAAGGATCTAACTTGTTATACAGAACTATACAATTGAATTGAATGAAAACATATCCACGATTGAGGTTGTATTTACGAAAATATATCACATATGTAAAACACAATCTAAGAAAGAGAGGAATAGATTATTCAAAACTCAAGTTCAATTATTTACCTTTGTTTCCCCGATCTTTGCTTTTGAATGTGGATTTGCTTCCATGGATGCAGTCTTCCAAAATAAATGAAAGATGTCAAAAATCTTGAAACAGAGTTTTTTTTATCTTTATTGTTTGAGTTGAGTTTATTATTAATAATAATCTTGAAATAAAGAGAAAGTATCAGACATTTATTAAAGAATATTGTTTTATTTAAACCAATAGATTTTTAACACTTGCTACAAATATTTTTTTGTCTTTTCTTTTAAAACTATTTTGACTGATTATAAGAACATATTTAGTAAAAATGTATTCAATTATATGAATAATTCAAATAATAACATATATTTTCAAATTAATTAATTAATTATATATATATATACTAACTTTATATTGGTCAAATTAAACCATTAGTAAAACATTAAATTGGTCAAATATATATTTTTTCAAATTATTTAATTATATATTTACCAACTTTATATTGGTCAAATTAAACCATTAATGAAACATTAAATTGGTCAAAAATATTTCACATTTAATTTTTATATATATATATATATATGGTATGAATCTGTACCAACATTATACTAGTTCGAGGGAAATGGGGGTCGGCTTCCTTACGCATAGTCTTGGGTTCAAGTCTACCGGGTTGAAAAAAGATGGCGAGATAGATTATATCAATAAGTGTCTTTTAAAATCAATCATATGTTAAACAAAATTGGGGTTATATCAATGAAAAATGTTTCTCATTCTCGTTTCGTGATTCCCGGAAACTGTTACATTTATAAAATGATGTTTTAACATTTTCCAACCTTTTTCAGGATTCTCAAAAACTGTTACACTTATAAAGTGATACTTGAACATTTTCCAACCTATTTTCACGTATTCCAACATATTTTCACATTTTCCAAAATTAAAACTATCAATTCTACCATTTACGATATCTAAATCTCCACCTACTACAGACAAAGTTTTTCTAACCTCTTTTACATTTTTTAGGAAACAATAATCTCAAAATGATAAGTTTGCATTTTTGTACTTTTTTCACGTTTCTCAACAAGACTTTGTTGTTCCTCCGTATGACTCTAACTAAACTTTTAAGAAAATAATATGTTGCGTAAATTATTTGACTATCTTGATAAAATCTATTATCTCAACTTCTATCTGTTATACAATATGTTGTTTTCCATCTATCAAAGTGTACAAAGTCCTTTTTTATCTCAACTAATATAAGAGAAATGTTTATACCCCCTAACTAAAAGAATAATACTAAAAAAGAAAGAACTCTAAGGCATAAAATATACTAATAAAATCGGATATGTTAACTGAGGATGGATGAGAGACAACGGTGGAGGAATCTTCTCCGACACAGTGGCGATGAGTCTTCGGATAATCATGAATTCAACCACATTTCAACAACACAATTCATCAATTTGAGCAAAATTCACAAAGTATCCATTTCTATATCACTTGAGCATGTAAATTCAACATTAACAACACAATTATCATTAAATTCACATACCCAAACATAGCACTAAAATAAGAGCACGGATTTTATCAATTAAATTCACAAAAATCATTTTTCACAAATAAGCACTTTTGAATATAAGTAGGAAAGAGATTATAACTTAAAGATTATGATAGAACACTATCCCCCTTACCTCAAACCTTCAAGAATTATAATCCTAGCCTCACTTTTGCTCCAAAGCTCCAATCCAAGCTTTCTCTTTCTAGATCTTCTTCTAACCCTTTTACTCTTCCTCTAGTTCTTTCTCTCTCTACCTCTCTCAAAAGTTATGTGTAATGAACGTTAGAATTCTAATTCCTCTTATGACATGAGTTTATAAAGGCTCTACACTAATGGTTTTAACCCTCAAAATATCTTAATGGGCTTAAGACTCTCATTCACTAATTCACAACGTTTCTAACCTCTCACGGTAAAAATAACGAATAGTTACCGACTCTTAACTAATTACCACAATCAATTAGTAACTTAGTAAAAATTAATGGTTCCCACTTAAACTTTAAAAATAATCTCACAGTGAAATTACTAATTTACCCTTGCTTACAAAATGACCAAAATACCCTTCTAACACCGAATTGTAATAATCCCAACCAAAATACACACAGAGGCAATTAAGCACATATAAACACGTATAAATAAACAATAAAATAAATCTAAAACTCACCAAGGAAGACAAGAAATGTTGCCGACAGACAATAAACGCACACTGACAGCGATGGCGCAGACGAAAAGGATGAAGGTAGGATCTTTCTCGGGGGATTAATGGACAGATTCTCAACACCAAATAACAAACTGAGGGAGACGGCCAAAAAAAAAGTATTCGAAGTAAGGGAGACACATGGGGCACCACCAAAGGAGACCGGGAAAAGACCATTGTTAGGGTTCACTGACAAATAAAAGGTGAACGGAGTGTCCAACGAAGAGTTACCGGTCGTCATCATCGTGGCCATTCGATACCACGACGTCGAAAAATGTTTGGTTTGACAAAGGCAGCTTCGTTGACATCCTGTATCAAGACGCCTTTGAAAAGTTGGGCATGAAGAGAAAAGATTTGAAGGCCTACGCTATGAGTGATCTTCACGGCTTCAACGAGATGAGCACGCGCTTGTGGGGATATATTACATTGAGCGTGACATTTGGAAAAGAAATGGACGAACGAACAGTTGAGTCACCACTCTTGGTCATACAGGTCGTATCCATCTACAACTGCATTATGGGATGCCCCACCTTAGCGGTGCTCAAGGCGGTCACGTCAACGGTCCACTTAAAGATGAAATACCACAACAACAACGGAGACGTGGCTACGATCTACCCAGACTTGAAGGCGGTAGAAAGATGCCACTGGGCTAGGGGAAAGCTACATGCACCACAATCAGCGTCGATCGTGGAAGGAGTAGGGGAAAACTTGTGGTGCCCCGTTCCAAGTTGCAGTAACGCCGACTTTGACGCCCGCCGAGAACAGAAGTGCCCCAAAGGCAAGAAAGAGCAAGAGATTCCTTTCCCTAGCCGTTATTCCTTGCATCAACAGGCAATCCCGCATAAAAGAAAGGCTACTGACTTGGTTGATTCAACAAGGGAAAAAGGCATCCAACCTTTGGAAACAAAGCTACTTTCTGAGCGCCCTACCCCTGACAGGGAGTTCAAATCCGTTCAGCTGGATGACAACCCGACCAAGAAGGTCAAGATTGGGGCCAACCTACCGCCAACGGTAGAGATTGACCTTATCGAATACTTGAGAGTGAAAGCCAACCTATTCGCGTGCTCTCCCAAAGAAATGTCGTGAATAGACCCAAGTGTCGCCTGCCAAAAAATATACGTCAAACCGGATGCCAAGCCTGTAAGCCAGAAGAGGTGCCACCAATCTCCGAAAAGAGTAGTTTCTCTATTCATCTAGGTGCTACCAAGATGTACCAAGATTTGAAGAAAGTATATTGGTGGCATGGAATTAAAACTAAGATTGCAAAATTTGTGGCAAGATGTTTTGTGTGCCAACAAGTTAAGATTGAACACTAAAGGACATAATATTTACTTGAACCTTTGGAAATTCCACAGTGGAAATAGATGCAAATACCCATGGACTTTGTACGTGGGCTACCTCGTACTCAGAGAGGACATGATTGGATTTGGGTGATCGTAGATTGATTAACCAAATCTGCTCATTTCTTATGTTAGGTTTGTAGTTTGTGATTCACCGCATTTTGTTAAAACAAGTGTTTTAGCAAGATGTTGGACAAGATATCTTGACATGTTTGTACGACATCGTAGTGTGCCTTGTTTCACTCTCTGGGAAGATTTGTTTTATGCGTAAGATCACTGAAGATTTTATTGAAGATATGATTCACGTAGCTTGTGCTCCAAGAGGCGTATATTTCTAGAAGCTTCCTTTGTCGGTTTAATGTTGCCATATATTTGAATTGTTTTTCCAAAATAGATTTGGTGAAAATATATTTTGAGAAACTTTCTGCATAAAATATAAAAGATTTGTTTCAAATATATTTTTGTGCTTCAAGAAGATTGTTGCTGAAAATATATTTATGGACAACTAATATATTTTTGTATTGTATGATGGAAATATATTTATGGAAGGAATTTTTGATGCAAACATATTTTTGTGAAAAATATATTTTGCTTCTAGAAGATTGTAGCTGAAAATATAATTATTGTCAGCTGGAATTGTTTTCCCCGTGTGAAGAAGCGCCCATTCAGAACCATGGCTATATGATGTGCAGATTAGGCAAGTGTACCAAATTGTTACCGCGTAATAAAGTTATAAGTAGAGTATCGTATCCAAAGGAATTGTCGTTTCGTCCAAATAATTTGCATTACTTATTATAAGTTGACGATATAAAATAAAAGAGTTAAAAGTTAGAAATTTGCAATTTTTATCTGTTTACAACAAAGCAAGTTTACCTATTTTAGTTACAGAAAGGTAAGCAGAGGTTAGGATTCTTCGAATCCCCCTATTTATATTGTTGGATATTAAATAACACTAATGTCACATTCATTTATCTTAGGTAGATTGTACAAGTGATGAGGCCGTTGGGACGTGACTAACCTATTCGGTCATCAATCTACACCTACTGGTCACACGGTGATCCTTACGTGTGGGGTCTATAATTCTCGGTTGACTAGGTCTATCCCTCCATTGTTTGGTTGCACCTGAATGGATTTTAGGAGAGGTTTTTAAAAATTTTAATCTCTTAGCGGAACAAATCTCATTGAAACGGATCTTGATTAAATCATTAATCACAAAGCAAACACATACTTACTCATTTAAGGATTCATGTGTTTACCTCTTGAAGTGCAGAACCTTTGTAGTAGAATTGTTTCAGATCACAAGCAAAGCAAACAGAACTTCTCTGATGACCGGTGCTAGCTAATCTCAAGGAGATTCAGAGAGAACAAGGTTTAGAGAGAGGTGACTAGGGTTTCACAACATTTGTGAATTAGGTTAAACACACAAAACTTCACCACAAGGGTTCTATTTATAGAACCACTTGTGTGGTCAACAAGCTAAACAGTTGTGTACACCGTACCATATGGTGCACCATATGTCACTTAAACACGTTGTACCTTACGGTGGACCGCGTTTCTCTATTTTACATCAAATAAATAATAAGTCATATTTAATTATTTAATTACTAATAAGTCCTACTTATTATTTTATAAATAAGTCTTATTTATTTCTATCATCTATATGGCATTTGTGTGTGACCCTATAGGATCATGTAACATTGACAATAATATTAAATCACATATTTAATATTATAAAAAGAGCGGTATCCAGCAACACATCATTGCTACCTGATGAGTCAATAAATTAGTGTTTTTAATATGTTATTTAAGTCTATTTTATTTATATTTGATTTAGTTTTATTTAAATATTATTTCCTTTTAGAATTATTTTACTTCAATTGCAAGTTATTATA
>Ga0228710_1004787_pt1 | contig 21294 bp, 9 predicted proteins | sample MedpolnodulmetaG_FD_177995 | JGI IMG/M metagenome (GOLD analysis project Ga0228710, IMG submission 177995) | Root nodule microbial communities from Medicago polymorpha collected in Santa Monica, California, United States - pink nodules | ecosystem: Host-associated > Plants > Roots > Nodule... | reverse complement strand
CTCTCTCTCTCCCCCTCCTCCCTTCTCTCTCTCTCACTCTATCTTCCCCCCCTCTCTCTCCCCTCTATCTCTCATAAAAAAATAAAGTAAAATAAATAAAATAGTTTGTATTGAGAATAGAGTAAAAGAGAGTGTCTTATGATAATTTTTTCAATGAATCTTTAAAATTCAAAAATCTTTTGAAATCCGCAAAATCATTTCAAATCTTTTAAAATCTTATGATTTCAATCCATTGAAATCCAAACTGTAAATCTTGATTGTATTTTAAAATCATCAAAGTCATTAAAATCCTAAAATCCTTAAGACTTTTTTAAACAAAATTGTCCTTTAAAATTCTAATCCAATACACCCCCTTAGTTTTGAAAGATTTCATGTCTTTGGTAAACTAAGGATTTGTCTACTTTTTTATAACATTTTTTAGTTTTATTTTCTAGTAGATGGAATACTCGTGTAGTGAACATTTGAGATTCCTTAAAAAAAAACATTTGAGGTGCAAATTAAATTAGGAAGAATGTCTTTTAAAAAAAATAATGAAAACAATGTTTTTCCATTTTAGATTTTTTTAAAAAAAAAAATAGATTTGTTTTAACAAATTGTAAAAGAAGAAGGTGGACTAAATTTATGTTTATTAGTTAAAGTAAAAATGAAATTGAAGCAAATCATTCATTATATAGTTTTTATATAGTTTTTGTCCTTATATACATAACTAGGCTACCACATGTTCATTATCCTTTAGGATAAGTTTATTAAGCAAACTAAAAAGAGAAGAGGCGATGAGTTCCATAGGGCAAACCATGTTAATGGCACTAACAGTTACGGTAAACAAGTATGCATCATCCAATGTGCAAGCAGTTCATAATAGAAAACAAGCAAGCCCAACTCTGAGAAGCACCAACATGGAATTTGGAAGGAGAGGACTCGTCTTATCCACTGTTATCGCCGCAACCGCAACTCAAGACCCTGAGTCAAGGACATTGCTTCTTCAAAGTATATATGCATAACTCTTTTTTATACTTGTTATGTCTTGCCCTATGTAGCACCACCACTTCGGAATGTATGCGTGTCTGGTGTCAAACATTGACACGACACAGTCACATTTGATTACATTCAATTAATTCATATTTTTTAAAATTATTACCAGTGCCGCCGTGTCTGTCTTGCTAGGTCTTGCTCTTGCCACTTGAACATGTTTTTAGTGGTTTAATTGCTAACTAAAAAAATGTTGTAATGAAAATGTGTCATCAGAATATTTGAAGAAAACAGAGGAAAACAAGGAGAAAAATGACAAAGAGGTAAGTAACGCTCTCAAAGTGGGGTATTTAATTTTATGCTTCAGTATGTCATATTTAGTTTTCAATTTAATCACAGTTTTTGTGTGTGGCAGAGGGTTGATAGTTATTACAAGCGTAATTACAAGGATTACTTTGAGTTCGTAGAAGGGGGTTTGCAAGGAAAGGAGGAGGGGAAGCTTTCAGAAGCAGAAAAGGGTATCCTTGATTGGCTTAAAGCTAACAAGTGATCATATATTTATTGTTTTTTCTCAATTACTAGATTGGCTATCTACTTTTCATTTTTCTAACTGCTGCTCCAATGGCATTCATGTAGTTGCACTTGCAACCTAGCTTGTAAATTTTGATTTTCTGCTGGGAAATTCTGATATGGTACAGTTTCTTTCTTGCAAGGTTTTGTATGAAATTTGTTGGACTACGATCAAATAGAAAATATGAAATTCTTAGGTGAACTCTAATAAGATATCTATATGGTCGAGGTCGACCACCAAAGGAGATTAGGTTTATCGAAAAATGTTAGACTTGTGAGGAATCAATGTTCAAATCTTGATTGAAAGAAATATTCGTATTTAGTGTTCGACATTGTCTCGAATATGACTCTGGCTTACTAAACCTTTGAGAAACTTTAAAAAAGGTGATATATATGGTCAAACAATTAATTTCATGCATTCTTGGTATCCAATTTCATTATCCAACTATAAATAAAAGTTATTAGTTTTCTTAATCAAGTCCACAAGTGTTAGCTTCTAGTCTTACCATAGTGTCTGTTTAGAACTATGATTGAGCTACATGGTGCAACAATCGTAGAAATTGTTAGATTTAGAAAGAGAGGCACCCTGCAGAAGATAATTTAATATTTAAAGAGATAATAATATCATTGTATTTTTGCCGTTCGACCGAAACATTTAACCTCAAATTAACGGCTGAAATCATTTACAACATGAAACTACGTGTTGTTGCAGCATATCTCGATCCAGTTTTTGGTGTGACATAATGAGTTGCTCAGTGATCAACTAATACTAGACATGTGTACCACATTTATTTCCTTGGCATAGAGCTTTCAACTGCACAAGTGCACAAAAGTTATGTCAAGGGAATTGGGAACATCCAAACTAAATTGGCAATGGTCACATAATGAGGATATCAGATAATGGACAAGTTTTTGGAAGTACCTCCTCTTTTGCAATTACAACAAGGATAGATAGAGGCTTGGTTTGGTTTGGTTTGGATGGTGGTTGGTATGACAAAATTGTTTCTACCCATACCCTTTAATATTCCTATACAAATTTATGGAATGCAGCTAGGCAATGACTATCATATCTATTTTAAATTATTTTCTCTTTCACTACTAGTTTACGTGTTTGATTTCTCTTTAGGTTAACCTTCTTCATTACCTTAGCTTTTTTTTTAATTTGTTAAGAATCTCATTGCCAAAACTTTAGATTATAGTATATTAGAAAACACGTGGGGAGAGATTATAAATTTTGTCATCCTAAATTCTCAAAGGTCATATTTTCCTTAACTTTGTCAACCTTTATGGACTGGTAGAAGAATTTAATTACTTATTTAATTAAATAGGAATTGACTAGGAATAAGTAAAGGAATAAAAAAATGAAAGGCACGATTGTGTATGACATCAAGTTCAGTGACAGCTTCCAAACAGACAGGCTTGGAGGGAACAAAGCTACATAAAAAAACATCATCAAATATAATCATATTTTAAAACATGATCCTCCCAAAAGAGATAATGTTGACAAACTAAATGAAATGGGTCATGTAACGCATGTTCCTTTGGGTCAGGAAGATATGAGGCAGGATTTCATGAGCTTAAAAGAGATACATATGATTTAATACATATTCCAACATCAATATTGTCTGCATTGCCCATGCCCTCATAACACTTTTGCCATATTCACTTTTCTAGAATCAGATTACATGCATGTTTGGGTTGCCCTTGAATTTCACAAAATTACGAGGACATTGCGATTTTATTGAAGCTCTAATGTAGCTTATAAATTCTTCTAACATCACTTGACTAAAATACTAGAATTTTCTGAAAATAGAACCTTTTATGGACTCCTCCAAACACTCATAAATACATTGTCCAGGTGTCCTTTTTAAGGAGTAATTAAAACTTTTTCCGCTCAAATTTATATTTTTTTATATAATCACATAAAGTGATCCTACCTAATCCATGTGTGACTATATTGCCTTTATCTGAATTATTATTTGTGAATCCATATCAAAACATTTGTCGGCAGCACATTATTTTTGTCTTGCTTTGTGAAATAGAATTAATACAATTAAGGGTGGGAAAAAAACATTACAGTAGATTATTTTAATATAAATAATAAAAGTATGCTAATCATTCGTTGAATTGAATTTTCAGTACATTAAGATGTACGGTATACTTCAAATAAAATAAAGTGTGTATGTACTTTTATTTTTTGGAACATATACTTCCATTCCATGGATTTGGATTATGCATGAATCTGAGAATAATTGATAAATTAATCCGGAAGGTTGAGTAAGAGATTGTATACAACCATATAATTTCAATATCTATTAAAACAATTTTATAATCTGAAAGCATGCACACAGCCAGCACTAAAACAGATTTTGAATGAAGGCACAAGATTTATTTTTAGTTAGCTTCTTAATCACTAAAAATAGCTCAAATTAATTTGTTTTATAATAAGTTACTCAAATTAACTTGCTAATAATTTTCGTGAACTTAACTCAGTTGGTAGGTATATTACATATTATATGCAGAGACTGATGTTTGAATCTCGGACAACCCACTTCTCCACAATTAAAACATGTGACCTCTGGCCGACAAAATAAACTTGGTAAAATTAACTAGGAAAGCTCTTAATTAATATGGAAAAGCTGTACTTACTATTTAGTTTGTTTGCAAGGGTTGCTAGTAGATTCATTAAAATAACAAGTAAACATACTTAGGCAGAGCCTTCCTAACTAAATTAGCTTGTAATCCCCATTGATTAACAACAAAATTACATTTTCTAAAGTAGAGACAAATTACTAACTTGCTCTTTTCAGTAACTTCCACTGAATTGACAAAGCAAAAAGGAAAAGAATAATTAAATTCCTTCATTAATCTTGAGTAACACAACTTCAATAGCAGAGGCAGCCATTAATAGAACTGATTTTTTCCTCCACACCAGCTGCTAAACAAAGAATGCAAAACATTAAGCTCAAAACACTGTCTAGTAAATTTTTCTTCTAAATGCACAAAATAATATCAACTTACTTGTTGCCTTGAAGTTCATTTTTTGAGAGAGATGGTTGTAAAAAACCAAATTTTTCTTCTTGGTATGAGGATTTTCCCTACAAATAACACAAACAAATTTAGCAAATACAAAATCAAAGTGTAAACTATAGTACAAATATCAAAAGAAGATAATCAAGCCAATTACCTCAAAATAATTAGTTGCTGAAAAACCTTGTGAATAATCTACCATATTTCCTACATAGTTTTGTTGGTTTGTCCCAACAACATTGTTCTGAAAAATTATCAACAACCAAACATAAGTAACAAAAATTGGTCACAATTCATGTTTTCTTAAAAAAACTAAGAAATTAATATCAAATAATCTACCATTTTTCTTACAGTTGAAAAGTCAAAGACATGAGAGCTAGCAGTGTCATGAAGAAAAGAAGGAAGGTGTTGTTGATCTTCAACAGCATGTTGTTTATTTTCTCTAACTTTCTGTTTCTTTGTACCTTTTTTGTTCTGCTTCACCACATTGTCTTTTTCATTGAAGTAAACATCATCATATGGAAGATGTGGAGGACCAGAAGAAGCATCAGAAACCATGGACAAATCTTCCACCCCTTCAGAATACTCGTTTGTGACTCTTTTGTCTTTGTGTTGGTTTCCATAGTACCCTTCAGTTCCACCTATGAATCTAGTGTCTTCATAAGAATGTTCAAGGTATAGAGTCCAACCTGACTCACATCCACTACTACATTCAGAATCAAATGCACTCATGTTCCTTTTTCAATTCTTTCTAGCTATAGATTATAGTATATAGAGAAGAGTTTTCTACTTTTCTAGTGTATGATGAAATTAAGAAAGACTAGGTAGATGTAATAAAAGAGTGAAAACAATGGAACATTTTATTAACGTTGTTGATGTGTGTCTCACTAGTGTTTGATTTTGGAGTTGAGCAAGTTGGATAAAAAACCAAACAAATCACACTAAAATCCTAGGGAAACTTTTGTCTTTTATTGCTTTCATTTGGTGGATGAAAAGTTTACATGTGGATAGACTCGCACAGACTTCAAGACTCAAAAAATACCGATAGACTATTCATTTGGGAAGTCTTAACATCCGTAACGAAAGTTTAATCTACGCTCTTGTATAATTTAAACTATTTTTTACATAGTGAATTAACCTATGTAATAATTTTACCTTCATTCTTTTAAAAAATCTAATGATAAAACTCACACACTAAGTTAAGAGACATGCGTAATAAGTTCATGTTAAAGAGTCACACATAAGATAAGAGATGATATGATGATGTGCTTATAAGTGGAACAATTCTTATCTTACAGACCAGTTTTGTAGGATTGTGTTAGTTTCAACCACGATTTCTAGGATGAAACTTCCGTTAATCTAACGGACCATCTGCTATAAGGCTTTCCTAGTCAAACCATCTACCAATTATGTTCATGAACCAAACTCAATTATGCTGCTCGCATCCGAACGCATCAAATGTATTTAGGATTTTATCATCTAAATTGTATTTATCGTTAATTTTGTCTTTATACTAATGTGTATGAGAATGAAGCAAAAAATGCCAGTTGTGTGTGTTATAATGGGTGCATGTAAGAGAGGGAGAGAGAATTGAATCACACCATACCCCATTCATTCACATGCTAGACAGCGAGGCACTGTGTACCCTCTTAACAAAACAGAGTACACGTCCATTTCCATTCTTCAGTCTACTATTGACACCTATCATATAGTACCAGCAATGCATACCTTACCTACTATGCATTATCCTAATTTTAAGGAAGAATATTGTAAAATTAATTTACATGGTTAGTGATGAACTGAAGGGTCAATAATACCCCAATAAAAGATTTGATAAGGTACATTACAAACCTGATTCGAAGCACAAATAAGGAAAAAAATATATCATGCTATTTTGAATATAAACGGTGCATAGTGTTTGGCATAGCATGTGGTATATCCTATAGTGTGTCCTTATTTTATTTCATGTGACTCATTAATTATGTGACGTAGTTAAAAGATAGCACTAGAGAAATAGAATCCATTCCTCTTGTTGTATAGCCTCTACAGCCGTACTGGTACATTACCAATTATTTGCATCAAAAGTACAATATCACCATATATGATATATGCATATAGGTGATCAAGATTTTAAGCATGTGTTTGGTTCTATGGTAAAAATTAATTTTATAAATTAATTATAATTAAAAGTGAGTTGTACAATAAATTAGAGTCTTCTTTTAAAAAAATAAATTAAGGTTAAAATCAATTGTAAAAGACAAAAACTACAGATAAAAAATATAAATAAGTTGAATACAATACAATTTACAAAATTACAATAGTAAAAAAAAATCTAGTAAAAAAGAAAAAGAAAAAATTAATATAAGTATGGTTCTGTATAATAAATAGTCTATCATAATAATAGAAAATTAACATAAGCATGGTTCACCGTAAATTCACGCATAAAAAAGACATAAAATAATCTTCCAACAAAAAGAGAATTGTTGCAGTTTACCACAAAACTATAAATAGAATTGATTCTTACATTTTTTTTTGACGGAAGAATTGATTCTTACATGTTTGGTGGTTGTTGAGTAGAATTGATTTTGTAAATGATTTTACTTGAAGTTAAGATTTGTAGTTTTTTTATTCTAGAATTTATTTTTGCTCACAAATTTATAATTCAACTCATTTTTACATAAATGTATCGAAACACAAGTTATTTTCTGTCATAATCATTTTTAACCAAAATCAATTATACATAATCAATTATATCAAAATCAATTCTCCCCACCCACAACCAAACGGTTACTATTCGCGTGTGTGATTACATGGTGACTTGATTTTTTTGAGAGGACTGTCATTAAAATTGAGCTTGATAAAATTGATTTTGCTTAAAAATGAACTGAATGTACTGATTTATAGTTGAATATATTTATTGATAAAAAAATGTTTGAATATATTTACCTAAAAGTGATTTTCATCTATTAATGTTGTTCCTTCAAAAAAGTCTATCAATGTTGTTTGGATAGTTGGATCGCAATTATTTTTAGATGTGCAATTACGAATTTTAATTCCATTTAAAATATACAATAAAGAGAAGGGGAATTTGAGAATATTTAATGTGGTTCAACATTTAAAAATCTAAAATTGTTTTGAGGGTGTTCAATTTCAAGTTTAGATATCTTAAAAGTGCTTTTCAAGTGTCTCACGCAATACTAACTCTATAAAATTATAATAAATAGTTTTTTGAAAAATCAATTTTGGGGACTAAAAACAATTCTTTGTAGTTTTTTTTACCATATAAAATTGATTATAATACATAAATTTATAATTTAACTCATTTTTACTTAAATGAATTCAAACACAAATCATTTTATCTATAACTCGCATTTAGTCGGAATCAATTTTACATCAACAATTTAATCAAAATCAATTATTTTCAAAACCGAATAAAAAATACACGTGCGTTTGAGAGGATTAACATGTGTTTGACTGATAACCAAACATATGCTAAGTTTTTTATTATTTCTTTTTATGACTTTTTTGTGTGTCCTCATCCTTCATGGAAAAACATCAACCTCTCTATGTGTGTGCCTGCATGTTAAAGAAAACAAGATAAAATAGACTTTTTTTCGTGTGTGTGGAAGGTGAAAATATATAAGTGGCCTTGCGGATAATATGAGGGATAGAATATGAAATTTTTTAGGGCACAGTGCAGTTGACTGGGATTTTATTAATCCGTATGCAATCAGATTCCAAATCCTATAGCATCAACTACAAAGTCATGTGTACATCTGTGTGCACAGAACTCTTAGAATAATCACTATCCAAATAGAATTTGAAAGTTGAGAGTTTGAAAATGAGAGAGAGACAACTCGATCGGTGTATTCTAAGTGCAACTTTCACTGTAATTATAAAGATTCATTTTTTCAAGTTAGGCATGACAACGATAATAAATGGTAAAACTCTTTTTTATAAGATTTATAACAATTATTTTTTCATTCTGAATTTAAACTCATGACCGTAATTAAACTACAAGAGATCTCTCACTATCTTATTCGAACATTTTTTGGATTAACGAGATAAAATTCTTAAAAAGAATAATCGTTATAATTTTAACCGACTCTATCAAACTAACGAAATCTACACGCTATAATAGCATACAATTCTATTTCAAAATTTATAATTACTGTGAAATATTAATCATTGTTTTAATGCTAACATATTAATCATTTTAAACTAATCAATGGCAAGTTTATACCAGATGAATTTACTGCGGATAAGGATAAACTTTCTAATAGGAGATAAGTTAGTTCATCAAATTTGAAGTGTTTGATGAAATTAATATTTAAAATAATGATAAATGTATAAGAAGTGTGGGCTAATGATTAAAGCTTGACTTTGTAAATTTAAGGGATAAAGTTCGAGTTCGAGACAAGAGAGTTGTAATTTGATCATAAAAATTAAACTATATATCTTTAAAATTTAAAATAATTCTCTGCTCATTCTAACTGATTTGAAATCATCAATAATAGAATACAACTAATACTTACAATAATTTCTCATCTACAATATAAATTGTCATGCTACCAATTATAACTTTTTTTTTAACAACAAATTTTATTTAAGAAATTGATCCCTGGTCAATACGAACTAAGACTGGTGATTCAGATAATACAAACTAAAGGCGCCGTACATCCCCCAATCCAAACCACATCATTACAGCCCCACTCAAAGTCAAACCTCCATGATCTCCCCCAATCATCACGGAACACTTCTAACACACCACACAAACACCCACGCAAACCTACCCGCCAATAGGCCATCACTACCACCCAAAGCAACCACACACCACCATGGAAAAGCGCGGACTCGAACATGAAAAATCACGAACACAAGACATAAGAGAACTAAGAAAACCACGCCAAAAGAGAAAACAACCTCTCCGGTGTTTGCAAAACTACTTGCGACGGCGACTGAGCCCCCATCTGGGGTTTGGTGGTGGAAGCCATCAAGGACGAACAACCACCACCAGCTACCATCTACATTTTGACAAAATGAAATTTGGATTTGGGAGAGAAGAAAAGAGAGGCGCGGTTAGTTATAGAAAGAGGTGAGAGTGTTTTCTATTTAGAGAGAGAAATCGTGTTTTTTCCTTAGTATACCATTTATAACTAATGTCTTGAAATTAATGTATTTATACATTCCATATTTTTCAACACTCAATATCTCAATATATCTATTTCTATCGCATTACCAACATACCACTTATTCTCTTTATCTCATCATATCAAGGTCTATACACTCATTTGTGTTGTTCACGAACATATTCCTTTTTAACCAAATTAATTTCTATAATAAACTTTTTCATTTATTATGGGATGAGGGAGTAAAGAGGTTTTGAATTGAGTTGCCTACAGCACGAATAGGATTATCTCACTAAAAAAATCTATGAAAAAATATTGCAAAAGAAAGTGTTGAATTGAATTCACAGAAAAACAAAAGGAGTGAATGTTGTACTGGTACACGCGATGGTGGTCAAATAAAAGCAGTACTACGCCGTACTAATGAGAGTACATTTAATTTCTAAATCAAAATTAAAAATCATTTTGTTGAATCGTAACCTTATTTGTTAAGTTTTGTATTTTAGTAAAGAGTATTTCATAGGATAAAAGACTATTTCATTATTTATAACCATTTTACATGTTATTGTAAAAAAATATCCAATATTCACTTTAATAAGTAATAAAAATGAAAATATAAGTTCCCGTGAGCTTAACTCATTTGGTAAGGGATAATGCACAATATGTGCAGGGGCCGGAGTTCAAACTCCAGACACCCAACTTATTCATCAAGGTGAATTTCTCTAACCACTAGGTTACTTGACCAAAAAAAAAAATGAAAATATAAAATTATTTCGCCGGTGCATTTGTTGAGGCCCCTTGTGTCATGTTTGCAAGGAGCTAGTGTTTTTTATTTTAATTTTTCCCCCTGCTGTTTTTCTCCTTTTTTGGTTTTTCTTCATTTACCAAAAAATATATATTTAGTTATTACAATTTTTCTAATGATAGGAAAATGGTTTTTTTTTTTAAATAATAATATACAGGAGTGAAATTAGTATAAGTACGTAGGGTAAATTTTTCTGGGTCAAAAGCTTGACCATTACTTGGACCAAAAGAGTGAATATGCAGACTAACCTAATTTCCTTAGGGCCATTTTGGTTGATCTGCAAAGTTTGCTATTAGATTTCTTAATCAACAAGGTGACACATTAATACCTTTACAATCTTTAGAGTTGTCACGTAAAATGGTGTTTAACGACTTTTAAAAATTGTGATGAAGTAACTTTTGAGTTCTTGTTAGTAAAAATAACATTTGAGTTGATACAGCAGTAAGCTTACTAAGAGCAGTTATAATTGCCAATAGGTATTATAAGGAGTAAAGAAATTATTATCTGTTCAATCCGGGAAAAGAAAATGTTAATTGTTATTATCAATATTGACAAAAACAATGCCATTACAAAAACACAAATTTTGTACCATCCGAAAGTACATCGCTAAACAAATTATGTCGTCTAAAAGTACACTTTCGAAGACGTGTTCGTTGTTTATTATTTACTCAATATATCATGTCAAAAAGTTAATTTACTTAATGTATTCGCTCAACCTTAAACAACCGATAATCTATAATATCCAAAGAGTATATAACTTTTAGCAAGTCTTCCTACAACTATTGCAATAATCTGTCACTTTTCTGCACAGCCTATTTGTGTAGATATACTAGAAAGTAGAAACTGAGATTGGGAACAGTAATTTGTCAACAAAATTAATGTTGTTCTTTTGAAATAAAAGAGTGCATTTAGGCTGAAGGGAAAAATCTGTTCAGATTCATAGGCAATCCATAGAACTCATCACTTCTGATATCCTGATTGAAGGTCCTGAATTTTTCCCACCAGTGTCTCCCACTGTCACGGTGAGTTGAGGCGTGTTCACGACTCATAGTAGCATCCAAGAAGTAAGCAACTATAATTGCCACAGTTGCTGGAGATGAGAAAATCACTTGCACTATATTGTTGAACTGCATATTGCCAGAAAATCAGAATAAGAATCAAAGATGGCTATACTTATAGCAAGAGGAAACTTGTCGTGTAAGATATATATGTACCGAGGTGGATCCAGTATGAGCAGGGCCATGTCCAGATAGTGTGAGATATTCCTGGAAATATTGTGGAACAGATAGACCTATGAAGAGAGAAAAGCCGACGATGAACATTGATCTGTAGCTGTTTAGATTGCAGAACTGAAGAAAACCAAGCCCAGCTGAAGCTGCTCATCACAGAAGAAACATTACATTCAAATCAGAAAGAATTTGACATTTTAAAGGAACAAAACAATGCAATGCATGAAAATAGTATTGTAAATACATTTTACATGTCAAGCTTCATTGAAATCACTTATTTGTTTTTTGGTTTCTAGTTCATCACATTCTCAGTTCTTGCAGACCAACATAAGGATGATATAATTATTATCTCTAAGTGATATGAAATTATAATTGATAACGAATAAATCATACATACCGACATAGGCAAAGAGAACACAATACACGGCTGCTATTATTGGCAATGGTATTGCAGCAATCACTGCTCCAAATTTACCTGATTTATAAACCCGGATACAGTAAGTAATTAGGCACACATGTAAAGACAAGTTAGTTTAAGTTTTAATCACTTGAATACTCTCATTCACTATATCGTAAATGTGAGAACAATGTTGTGGTCATTTTATTTTGTTTCATTTTGTTTCACTTATTCAGATATTCCAACGAAGCCATAGGAATGAACAAATTGTTCCATACAAACACATGAAAAGTGTTTCGCTTTTATCAATAATAATACATCAGAATGCTCAGAAATTCACAGAAGGGAATGAAATGTAATACCAAATATAGAGAAGAAAAGCATGAATCCAGCTGATATTTGAATGACTCTTCGACTCCCAACGCGTGTTAGACCCAACAGTCCTGCATTTTGACTAAAAGGAAAGACAAATGTCATTAATATACTCAACAAGCGATAGTAAAAAACAAATATCCAAGGTCAAAGACGCTTAATAACAATCAAGAACATAGACTAAGAACTATTTGACAATAGCTAGTGAGAAGAGGGCAACAAAACGTACACTGATGCGGTGGATCCAGTTGCTGCGCCAAACAAGGCATCCAGAAGAGTGCCTATACCCTAAATCATCAAACTTCAACACATGAGTCTAATTCTCAAGAAGTAATAAATGAACTTGTAAATGTATTTAAAAAAAATATATGATATAGTACCAGCCAGCCAACACCGCGGCTAAGTACAGAAGGTGGCATATGTGTTGCACCACCAAATCTTGATGCAGCGATGAATGTCCCAGTTGACTGTTACAATAGATTGAAAAGGGTAAAATGAATATCACAGTATAGCCAAATGGAAACTAAAAAACTAAACATATACCTTCTACTTAGAAATAGCCAGATTACAATATGCAGATATAAAAAAGAACATGATTGTTCACAATTCACACATAACTTTTGCAACTCAAAATGTTTAGTCCACAATGCCATGTTGATCATGGCACACTTTGTCATATACAAAATATTGTTACTATGGTCGTTATATCCGAAAATGTATAACAACGATCCCCACACAAGGTAGTCTATATTTATAAAGAAAATGAAATATTAAAACAAACCTCTACAATTGCAACAAGAGAAGCAGCAATCATTGCAAAAATATCACCGACATTGAAAGTAGGGCTCCCCCATTGAAATGGATATGGAACTCTTATCCTGCATAGATGTACAGAAAGCTCATTCAAATGGATACATTCCACAAAGAAGTAAGAGGAGCAAAGAACATATTCAGCTCCTAATAATATTTAGTTGTAAACATAATATCTCTGTCTAGTTGATTCTCTGGAGCCTAAGATATCATCTATTATGTCACAAAATATTATTACACATTGACATTCTTTGTGAGCACTGAATGACTATAGAAAACACAGCAGGGCTACCAAGACTGACCAAGGAGCGGCAGTAATTAACCCAGATCGGTCAGTACGGCAACTGAATTGAGTACTTAGTGGTCTTTTGTTATATGCACCAGCCGCAGTCAAAATTTCAGCAAATCCCCATGCAATTCCAATCGTGACTATGACTGCAAATCGGTCGACTCCTCTTGATTTAATCTTTTGTGGAATGTACTGCAACGACATTGGTTTAACCAAAAAGTGGAAAGAACGTCAATTTCAAAAGTTGAGCTGTTTTCATATATAACATGCACAAATAAGATTTATATTTTCTTGCATAACCACCATTCAAACCTCCTACTTTAATTTTTTTATTCAAGGGACTCTATCACTCTAAGTTAAGTGAAATTACATAGATAGAAATGTCAAATAGAAGCGTGTCTAGCATATCACCGAGTAATTAACAAGGTAAGAGTTGGTATAATATGCTAAAAAAATGAGAGCTTGTATTTTCTGTTTTATTATATTGTTGCTACACAAATATTTCAAAAGGACTCAATTAAAGATGTTGAAGGAGATAGAGGGGTAAATAAAGTAACATACCTGGGAGAGGATGACCAGAATAACCAATGCAGGAAGACCAATCTCAACACAATCTGCCAACTACAGGAATCACAGTAAACCAAAAGAGTATGTTAATTTGTTAAATAAATTATCATTAGGAGAAGATATTTAGCACGAATAACCATTTAAAAAAGAGAGATAAATGTGTTTACCCTTGGAAACCCTATCACAAAGAGTCCTAGACCAGTTAGAGTTACAAGGGGAACAGCACTGAGAGGGCTGAAAAACCTGCAATATGAATAAATACAATATAATTGAGTACTTGAGTTATATATTTTACTACCAAAACTAGAACTGATTTCATCAAAGAAGCCAAATGCATTAAAAGACACTATGAAATTTCATATGCATATTCTACCTTCCAAAAATTCCCCAGAATCCAAAAAATCCAATCATTCCTTGAACAAAAGAAGCAATAAGCAATGCCCCTTGAATAGCTCTCATGGATTGCTTAAACCTCTGAAAAATGAAACCAAGAACAAATTAACACTATTCTCCAAGCTAATGAAAAGAAAGGTAATGTACAGCTACACACAGACCTGACGAGGATTAAGGAATACACTCATTCTGGTAGAGAATGCCACAGAAATAGCTGGAATAAGAAAAGCAAATGATGCTCCTATAACCACTGGAAGCCTAGTTCCAAGCCATGTCTGAAACAGAGTGTTGATTCCAGCAACAAAAAGCAGTGTTTGAATCATTTCAGCTTTTTCCACCTACAGTTTCCCTCAAAACAAAACAAACATAAAAACTGAGTTTCAAATCCAAACAAAAAGAAGGAAAATAAATCATTAAGAAAGGGTTAAGAAAAAGTTGATTATTACATTGCCACCACCCATCAAAGGAACAAGAATAGTTGAAACAATGACAATCGTTCCAAGCATAACAAGGTAATGTTGAAACCCAAGAAAAATCCCTTCAGCTGCAAATGCAATAAAACCATGAAAAACAAACCAAAGCTTAAAACTTTATCACAAATAAAAAATGGGTATTACATGAAAACCAAATTACAATGAAATGGGTTACTTACGCCATGAAGGTGAGCTCCTAACACAGCAATCAACAGTAAGTTGTTCTTTGACAGGATGAGGTTGAAAATGATCAACTTTTCCACCACCACCACCACTTTCACCAGCTGCCATTGTTTCTCTTTCACTCTGTTTTTTCTTTGGCAATTTTTCTAGTTATAGAGCAGAGAATAAAAAGAAGGTGAGTGTACTATTTTCTAGAGAGAGAAAGAGTGGAAATGTTGAGGAAGTTGGCAGGAACGTTGTGACTATAAGGAGATGTTTTTTGCAAATGAATCATTTTTGAGAAATGTGTCATTATGGTTTGTTTGGTTGGTACTCCTAATTCCAATACTACCACTACTTCTCTTGTTTTTTGTCTTTTTCTATTGTCCTTAATCCTTAATAATCCTATGTTGCTTTGTTCTTACAAGGGTCAAATGGTCAATTGTTGGAACACCAAACGTAGAATATTGATGCCAATATATCCCTTTGCATGTTGTATGATTTTCAATTATCTTTTGAGTATTGGTTGTAATTTCTTTTCGAGCAAGGCACTTTTGTTTCATATCATAAAGCTGCGCCATAATCTCAATTAAAAAAGGGGTTATAGGACCTTGGTAGTAACGCATAACAGTTTTCATAACTATTCCTTAAAAAAAAGGTATTCATAAGACTATGGTATAATTTTCTTAATTTAATGTACTATCTCTATCCTTAGATACAGGAGTAATCTTGTTCATTAAATTGCGGAACATAAAAATTGTTATTGTATTTTTTTTAGCTTAACGACGAGTCTAGTAGCAACTGACATATTCTAAAACTTTGTTTGAGAGTTTGGAGGAAAAAAGAGGGGAAAAGTGTAAGAGAGATGAGATTAGAGAGAAAAATAGAGAAATTTTTCAAATTTTTTGAGAGAGTGTTTTTGACTTTTGTAGAGAATGATAAATAATATTTACAATTAATATATTTTTAATTTTGAAAACATAGATCGGATTTGGAAATTTTATTTAAACCCCCTAAAACCCTCTAAACTTATTCTTCAATACAATTTTTTAGTTCCTCCAAATTAAAAGAATTTTGTATATCGAAGAAAACAAAACCCCTAAACCCCTCCAAAAACTTTCACCTCTTTTCACTTCTTTCTTTCCTTTTTTTACAAGTTCTCCCTTCCACTCCTTGCAAAACTCCCGAACAGAGCTTAAATGTTAAAAATGGAGAAAATGCGAGTTCAAACATGTAATTCAGTATATCAATTTTTTTTTTTTTGAGGGAATTCAGTATATCAGATGTCGTTGCATTTATTGTATGAATTGTATTTTTACTTCGACATTAGTATTGTATTTCTGATTTTATTATAATTCATATACTTTTTTTACTTATTTATTAGATACCAAAAAATATACTCTCTCTGTCCCTTTATAAGTGAGCCTTTTGCTAATTTCACATATTAAGAAAAAGTGTATGAGTGAAATAGAGAGAAAAATGATTTTGGGTGTCTTTGTCAAGTATTTGTTCATTCTTCTTTATCATAAATGTAAAGTAGAATATACTGAATTGAGAGTAGTGAAAGTAGTACTATTAATTAGAATTATAATTTGAAAGAAGTAATTAATATTTGGTGGATTCTAGGGTGAGGGTCCAATTAGGTCCCTCACCGGTGAACCACGAGAAAAACACCAATAGATTAAATAGGTGGTTCAGATTTATTTAAATTAAAAGAGGAACATCTAGAACTGCTCACATTCAATCATATTCTGCAATGGTTTTACCCTATGTTACAATTCGTGCAGAAATTCTTCCCATAATCAGATAACTGCTCTTCCCCTCAAACCATCAAATTTGTAAATCAAATTACATGAACCCTAAAATTAAAATAAAAAAAATTCTTCTTCTTCAAACACCGATTCCCCTTTTTCAGTCCAAGATCGGACTGTAGAATAGAAATCAAAATCATCAAATTGAAAGCTCTCACTGTAAGCTCTCACAGTGATCACCAATTGTATCTATAAAACAGTTTTGAGGACACTAAATCAACACTGTAAGTGATTTTGGTCTTATGGAGAATAGTAACACTGTAACAGTAGATACTGATATGAAGTTAACATTCACTCATCCACGTGTTTGTTACTACTATTTTACCCAAGTCTTGGTGTTTGTGAATCATTATTTTTATTTAATCAATTTTCATCCCATGTCTGCAGTCCACACTCACAACAATCCAAAAATTAAATGGTAAACCCAATTCTTTTTCTTGCAATAAAAATCTGTTAACAATGATTTACATACAATTTTCTATTCTACCGTCTGATCTTGGACTGAAAAAGGGGAATTGGTGTTTGAAGAAGAAGAATTTTTTTATTTTAATTTTAGGGTTCATGTAATTTGATTTACAAATTTGATGGTTTGAAGGGAAGAGCAGTTATCTGATTATGAGAAGAATTTCTACACGAATTGTAACATAGGGTAAAACCATTGCAGGATATGATTGAATGTGAGCAGTTCTACATGTTCCCTCTTTTAATTTAAATAAATCTGAACCACCTATTTAATCTATTGGTGTTTTTCTCGTGGTTCACCGGTGAGGGACCTAATTGGACCCTCACCCTAGAATCCACCATTAATATTGTATTGAAAAGTGAAATGAGTCAATTTTTTTGGCACAATAATTTTTTGCAAATGACTCACTTAATATGGGACGGAGGGTGTAATAATTATTGATATTTTGATTAATAGTCAATTAATGCTAAGAATATTTGAGATCCAATGCAAAAGAAAGGATGAGAAAATTTATCAATAGTTTGGTGTTATCAATGGTTTTTCCGTTTAAAAAAGAATTAAAATGCATCACACTTTTTATTTAAAAAGAAGAAAGATGTTACAATTTGTAAGACATGTGTGGCTTGTGTCTACCTTGGTTATTAATTACATAAGTTTCGCCTTTCATTTTTCATGCCTCACCGTCGTTCTCATACGGCAACCACCTATACACATATAGCCATATATCTCTGTCAGTCAAAATTTTATTAAAGTTGAAAGTTTTCTGTTTTGTGTCATATACGGTTGCAAGAAAGAAAGTTTTGAAGAATATATAGGATGAGCCTCCTGATAAGGTAAACAAAAGAGATAACATAAATGAAGGAAACGTTTAAGCAGAAGAGTGTGTGCATTAACTTCACTTTTTTTCCCCTTTGGATGTAAAAGGGACATCCAGTGCATTTGTAAAAGGGAGTGTACACATTTAATTTAGATCTCACTAAAATGGTGGAAAATTCTATGGTGAAGTCGTGAAAATGACTACACTATAACATCAAAAGTGTAGTGAGTAAAACCCACTGTTTTTACAGTGGCATCAAAAGTTCAGTCCTCATAGTATCATCAATTCATCAGATTAACAAGACTACACTTAATCTAATTTTATCCTACATTGTTTTAAGTGTAACACTTAAGACTATCACATAATATTATCAAATTTGTTTGCATGTTAAAGATGCCAACGATAAAATAGTACATGTAAGTCCAAAATGTTGCAAACATTACTAGATGAATTACTATTGACCATTAATCAGTAATCAACAATTTAAAAATGAATGAAACATTAAAATCAAAATTAACTTTTTCAAAAAAGTCAGTTTTCTAACTGCACCGTTGAGTCGATGGTCGAACCATCAGGTCACTGGTTGAACCGCATAGCTAAATCGGATTAAGCCAGATGATTCGATTAGATAACTAGGTGTTTAGATTAAATCTGTATAGGTATTTAATCAGATTAAATCGGATTGAAGCGGTGATTCGGTCACTCCAAAAACTAAAATAATGACACATATAGAATAAAATAAAAATAAATATCCAGCAAACATAATTTTATAGACTAATTATTATGAGTTTAAAATGAAATATTTTAGCATGATAATTATATATGCTTATGTTTTTTTTGTTGAAATAATTATATTTGCTTATGAGTTTGACAAAGATTTTATTTTTTTTGAAAGATGATTTTGAGAAAGATTATATACGTTTATTTTATGAGGAATTTTTATCATTAAAAAATAAAAGAAAATTGAAAGGTATTTGCTTTATAATAAATATTTCGACGAGAAGGTAATATAGGCAGTGATCTTTATCTAAACATGTGTTATTATAATCATAGTAAAAGCAAATTGAACACAAAAACGGATAGTGTTTTAGTGGTTGGAAGAGTTTTCTTGAATAGTTGGATCATGAGTTCAACTCCCACCGATGTTACTTTTTAAGCATAATTTAATTAAAATATGTTCTTGCTTCAAACCGGTCCAACCAAATACTCCGCCGAATCACCGGTTTTTACCGAGTTTTATCGGTTTTAACCTGTTCTCACCGAGCTAACTGCATGGCCGATCCAAAGGCCTGCTCGAATCGGCTTACCCACCAGTTCCCGTTTCAACCAGTCCAACCGACCGATTTGAGGCGAGTTGTAAAACTATGCTCACATGTATTGGTTTTGATATAAACCATATAAAGATTAATTTTTCAATTCCTAAAAACAAAAAACTAGAAAGATTAATTTTTTGGTAAGATTGAATGAGTTATTGTACTATTGTTAGCCTGTATTTTCGACACGATATAATAAATGTGGTCAATGAAGTTTAACCTAGATTTTGAAGAGGATGAATTGAGTTCGATTCTCAAGTTCGACTGTCGAAGTGAAGTCCAGAAGATGTGTTGATCGAGAGGATGGTTCAACAGAGTGAAGAAGATGTCGAAGGAAGATTGGCATTGAAAGGAGGAGTTGAGTAGTGGTTGCTCATCGAAGAGACATTATTTGAAATTCAAATAAGTTTGTAGTAGTTATTGGCAGTTACGTCTCGAACGTGTTTGTAGGTAGTTACTTAGTATAAATAGCATTTTCCTCTATGAAAAACAGGTCACAATTCAATCATACTGAAAACTTACGCTAAACAATCCGCCCGCACAAGGAGAAACGAGCAACAAGTCCTAATGTGTGAATCTGTGTACCACTTTACTTTCAATTTAATGCAATTCTAGTTTAACTCTTAGACTCTTTTTTTTCGTTTTACTCTTTACTTTTAAGCTTTCGCATCGATCCCTTGAAGATAATCTCGACGGGTCTTACCCTGTGTCTGGATTTCGACGGTTATATTCATAGTTCGATACTTATTACCAAGAACAACCGTAATTTTCTAGAAAACAATCAAGCACAAAATGTCTTGAGATTTACTGGTAGATCTCACTCGCCCTTGTTTTAAATCAGTTCAGTAGTTTACCAAAATCCAGGGTAAACAACTATTAATTAACCTTTCATTTTACTTTACTAATATCTAAATCTCATATTAAGTGTTACATTTAAAATATTCAAAACTTGATACATTTTTAAATAGCAATAAAATTTCATTGTATTTTTCCTTAAATATACTTTAAATTTATTATATTTCAAGTTCTTAACTAATCTAACCACTTCATTGTTTGGCATCAACAAACTAATGCTATTTCTTTTTATTTTTTGATAAAAAAAACTAATAATATTTCCGTTCTTAAATACATGTCTCATTTGCAACTTTCTCATATAATAAAAAAAAGGGGGTTGAATTGTGTTTTTGGAAACTTCTTCTTTTACGTTCTAGATAACTGTCCTCAGGTTCAGAGTCTGAAGTTGTTCAGAGTCTGAGTGAGTTCAGAGTCTATGTGCAGCGGATAATGTAAAGAACAGAAGAAGAGAGAACACAAGCAATTATACAGGTTCCTTCCACAAACCGGAAGTAGTCCTGTCCTCCTTGCACTTCCAAGAAGAGTTCCACTAAAATGTAATCTCAAATTACAAGTTGCTCAATCACACAAGAAAGAGACTTATCTTTGCTCAAGGACAACTCCAAGAGACTTCTATGCACAATCACACAAGAAAGAGACTTCTATGCTCAAGGACAACTCCAAGAGACTTCCCTTGCTCAATCACAACTGAAAGAGACTTAACTTAACAATTACAAAGAATTGAATAAGGTTTTGAATACTTGATATACAATCAGAGGTATTCACAATACAATACGAAACAGAACAGACTCTGTTTTTCTAGACACTTAGGAATTCTAAGATAAAAACAATTGAAAGAATTCT